>OGXO01000174.1_pt1 | contig 34446 bp, 30 predicted proteins | sample 1576321 | NCBI WGS metagenome assembly OGXO01 (sample SAMEA3541568, study PRJEB24748) | human gut metagenome | biome: human gut; feature: human-associated habitat; material: faeces | place: China | collected 2012 | reverse complement strand
CATCTGATCTGCAGAACATGTGGGCGTGTGATGCCGTTTGAAGATGATTTTTTGGTTTTCAAAAATCCCCCGTCCCCAATGATCAGTCGGCGTACCGGATCCGGTCGATCAGGCTCATCCGCCGGAAGCTTCTCGCCACCGCATAGGTGAGCAGCAGCTGGATCACAGCCACCGTCACGGCCAGGGCCACGGCCGGCACCACCGGATAGTGGTACACGGTAATATTCAGCATCCCGTCTGCTTTTGCGTACAGGAAGACACCATATCCGGCCAGACTTCCAAGCCCCAGCGACACAAGCAGTGTCCCGGCAGTATAAAACAGGCCTTCCAGCTGCATCATACGCACCAGCTGCTTCTCCGACATGCCGATGGCCTGGATCATCCCCAGCTCTCTTCGCCTGGTATAGATGCTGTTGATCATCGTATTGATCAGATTCATGATGCCGATCGCCCCCAGGATGATCAGGAACGCATATCCAATAACTCCGAAAATCATCATGGTTGTCTCCCAGTTTCCCAGATGCTGTTCAAAGCTGTCTGTCTCCAGATATTCACTGGTTTTCGCAAGCCCTGCAAGGGCCGCATACGCTTTCTCCCGTTCGCTGCCGCTAAGAGAGGAATCCACCCGGATCTCGCAGGCATCATTCAGATTAACGCTCTCTCCCGCTTCCGCTGCAATCTCTTCTACCACGGATGACGGAAGCAGGAAGTTCGCCCAGGATATCGCACTCGGATAGTCTCCTATTGCTGCCACCTGGAATGTCCTCTCTACCGTTTTGTTCCCTACCGGAAGCGTCATCTTCACCCGGCTTCCCAGATGAAGTTCCGGGAACCAGCGCATCATATTTTGAGACATCAGGATCTGATCCCCTGATTTCAATTCTTCATAAGTCACATGGCCTTCAATCTGGCAGTCTTCCATCTCTTTTGCATAATCTTCTCCAAGCCCCTGGATACTGGCGCCTGCAATATCACTTTCCGGATCGATCTCTGTAAGAGCACCTGAAAGATAGGTTTTGATCTCCACCTTCTCCACTCCCGGCACTTCCCGGATCCCGGAGATAAATTCTTCTGTCAGAGGATTGTTCTGCATCAGATTCTCCCACTCCCGGTCCGGATTCATCTTATCCCCGCTCCAGCTATCCACATAGATCTTATAATCCTCCTCAAACTCCTGTCTGGCAATCTCCTTCGGCGCCGCACAGCTGATGACCGTAGCCACCACCATAAAGAGGATCCCTACAGTGCCAAGGGTCAGGATCGTCAGCGCCGACCGCCGCTTATTCCGTGCCAGACCCGCCCGGGTCAGCCGTCCAAGGCTCATCTCCTGAAATCCTTTCCGCTGCTGCTTCTTTCCTGGTCTCTCTCCCTGATAACGCATGGCTTCTACCGGTGAAATCTTTGCCGCCATCCGCATTGGCTTTACCAGCGACAGGTAGACTGTCACCACTACCGTCAGGATCGTAACAAGATAAATCCACCATGTCAGGATCTGCACTTCTCCATTTTCCAGCAGCTGCATACAGATCGTATTCAGATTTTCTTCCGTATATTCTGTCTTAATATTCCCGCCCAGACGATAAATCCACTCTGTGACAGGCCCTGCGATCAGGCTTCCCACCAGAAGTCCCAGCGGCAGGGCTATGGCAGTGACCAAAAGTCCCTCCCGGAATACAATCTGCCGGATCTGCCGCTTTGTAGCGCCCATAGCCTTTAATTTTCCATATTCCTGGATCTTCGGCACCATAGATACATAATAAATGCTGTAAATCGTCAGTACCCCGGCCATTACCACCACCAGCACGATACATACGATTCCAAAGAGCGCCGTCGGATCTATATAATTGGCCAGCAGATATTCGGTATTGATCACCACATTATCCTCCTGTACCCCAAAATCCGCACCGATCCCCTTAACCTCTTCCTCGATCGCATCTGTAGTCTCTATATTTTTCCCCACATCCTTCAGCCGGAACATCACCCGGTATTCCCGGCTTTCCTCTGGAATGGTCTGCTCCATATATTCCTCTGACACCAGCACGGGATAAGACTTCTGCTCCGAACCATTCTCACCTTCCAGGAATCCGCAGATCCGGAAGGTGTCCTCCTTCTGATATCCCAGCCCGTCCTCTTCATACAGCTGGAAAGGAAGTGTGATCTCATCTCCGATCCCTGCCGTCAGCCCGTATTCTTCCAGCATTGCTTCCGGAAACGCAATCTCATTTCCCGACTTCGGGAACGTACCTTCCGAAAGCTCTACCCTATTTAGCTCCAGCGCCGTATCATCCATATACATCAGAAGAACCGTGGAGTCATCCTCCACCCCCTCGCCAAGATCTATCCGGCGTCCGAGCTTTTCGATATCATTGTGGCTGGAAAGCTTCTGTACATTTTCCTCTGAAACCTGACGGAACATGGCATGATACGGCGGATAATAGGCGTTTACCCCCGCAAAGCGCACCGCCACGGACGCATTTCCCACTGTCAGCACCATAAACACCAAAAGTGTTGTCAGGATAATCGCCGTCCCGCTGATCAGATTCCTCACCTTATTCTGCCTTACATTGGCAAGAGCCGTCTTCGTTACCGTCTTCATGCTCTCACCACCTTACCGTCCTCGATAACGATCATCCGGTCCGCCATCTGCGCAATGCTTTCATCATGTGTGATCATCACCAGGGTCTGCCCGTATTCTGTCACACAGTTTTTCAGAAGATTCACCACCTCGATCTCTGTCCGGGAATCCAGGTTACCCGTGGGCTCATCGGCCAGAATGATCGCCGGACGTGAAGCCAGCGCTCTTGCAATAGCCACTCTTTGCTGCTGCCCGCCGGACAGAGTATTCGGAAGTGCGTGCAGCCGGTCTTCCATTCCGATCCTGCGGATGATATCCGTCACATACTCCTGATCTACCTTACGTCCGTCCAGTCCGATGGGCAGCACGATATTTTCCCACACATTCAAAGACGGCACCAGGTTGTAGCTCTGGAAGATAAATCCGATCTTCCTTCTGCGGAATACCGCCAGCTTTTCATCCTTCAGCCTGAAAATATCCCTTCCCTCGATCAGCACCTTCCCGGAGTCCGGGCGGTCCAGACCTCCCAGCATGTGAAGAAGCGTGCTCTTCCCTGATCCCGAACGTCCTACTACCGCCACAAATTCTCCCGGTTCAATCCGGATATCCGTATGATCGATGGCTTTTACCAGGTTCTCGCCTGTACCATAATATTTCACCAGATTTTTTGTTTCCAATATTGCTTTCATCTGCAGGCCTCCTTATTATGTCTCTTTGAGTATCTGATGATATGATACTTCCCCAGAATTACAGAAGGCTTACAAAAACAATAACAAAATTGTAAGAAACGTCTCCTGCCGGAATTTTTTACTCCTTCGGGAGCGTCATAACAAATTTACTGCCGCCATTCCTCCCCGGCTTCACGAAAACCGTCCCCTTCTGCCGCTCCAGGATCTGACGGGTCAGATACAGCCCCACGCCGGACCCTTCTGTTTCCTGCACGTTCTTTTGTTCACCTCGGTAAAATCTCTGGAAAATCTTTCCTCGTTCCTTTTCCGGAATACCCGGCCCTTCGTCTTCTATCTCCACCATCACAAAGCTTACCATTTCCGATACCTGTATCCTGACCCTGCTCCCTGCCGGCGCATATTTTACTGCGTTGTCCAGTACATTGCCAAAAGCCTCCGCCGTCCATTTGGGATCATGACGGATCACAAGCTCCGGGAACTCCTCCGTTTCTATCAGGATCTCCTTTTTAAGCGCCTTCATATAGACGCCTCCCACTGCCTGTTTCAGCGTTTCACGAAGGCTGTTTTTCTCCTGCTTCAGGCGGATCATCCCCGTCTCCAGTCTGGTCATCTGGACAAACGCCTGCAGAAGATTCTCCATTCGGCTTACATCTTCTCTTTCCTTCCGGATAAACTCCGCCCGCTCTTCTTCTGAAAGCTCCGTGGAGTCCTCAATCTCATAGCTCATTTTCAGTGATGCGATCGGCGTTTTCAGCTGATGGGAGATATCCGTAATGAGCGCCTTCGTTTCCTGCTCTTCCTTCCTGAGCCTGTCTTCCATTTTTTCGCTGCGGTTCTGTGTCTCCAAAAGCCTCCCTTTCAGATACTCGGCCCGGTCCTTTTCCTTTTTCTTTTCCCGGAAGCAGTACCAACCTGCCGCACCTGCCGCCAAAAATCCCGCCGCCAGAACGGCGCCCAGGCCTCCCGCATATATCCAGAGACCGTTGCTCCTCATACTGTCTTCAAACGTATACCCATACTTTTCCAACAGCTTTTTCCCATCTTCCGTATCCGCCCCCTCTTCGTTCGACTTCCCGGTAATAATTCCGGCAAACTCCGCCTCGCCTGCCGGATCAGTCTCTGTCAGCTTTGCCATGATTTTTGCTTCTTCCTCAAACCTCGCCTGCGACGCCCGCAGGAAAAGGCATCCTGTCACAGCCACGAAACAAAAAAGCAGCCCCGCCGCCAGGGCTACTCTCCGAAGCTTTCCTGAATCCATATATACCCCATCCCCCTTACATTCTGAATATAACCGTCGCCAATCTTGGCTTTCAGCCGGCTGATATTCACCGGTACTGTATTTTCATCCACAAACTGCCCGTCCACATCCCATACGTGTTCCAGGATCTGCTCTTTGGACAGGATCTGTCTTGCATTTTCCATCATATATATAAGAAGCTGAAGCTCCTTTTTGCTGAGCGAAAGCTGTTCCTCTCCGCAGTATGCCTTCATCTCTGCATAAGAAACCTTAAGCTCCCCGGAGCAAAGGCTGTTCTTTGGCGCCTGCTCCGCTCTGCGCATCACCGCATGCACCTTAGACACCAGCACCATCAGACTGAAGGGCTTCGTCACATAATCATCCGCTCCCAGGTCATAGGCATTGACCATGTCGATCTCCGAATCCAGCGCAGTCAGAAATAACAGATATACGTTACTCCTCTTCCGGATATCCGCACAAAAATCAAGCCCGCTCTTATCCGGCAGATTCACATCGCTGATGATAAGGTCGGGCCTAACGGCGTCAAAAAGCGCTTCTGCCTCCCCTACGGAGAAGGCAGAATACACTTCATATCCTTCTTTTTTTAATTTTAACGATATCCCCTGGTTCAGGTTCCGGTCATCCTCCAAAAGCAAGATCTTCTGCATCACGCCCAGGCTCCTTTACTGCTGTCTTTATCGTTCATTGTACAACAGGAGTCTTCTTTGCGTCAACCAGACGCCTCCCCGGATTTTCGAAAGATTTATTAAGAATTCTTCATCACAACACTCTCTACCGTGTCAGCCACATGCTCACAGGCGTCTGCACAGCGCTCCAGATAGATATAAATCTCTCTCCAGGCAATGATGTGCAGCGGATCGCTGCACTCTGTGTGAAGTCTTCTCATACTGCTCATAAAGAGCCTGTCCGATGTTTCCTCCAGGTCATTGATCTGGATGATCAGATTTTTCAGTTCCTTGGAATGACGGAAATCCGAAAATGCCTTCAGAAGATCACGGACCTTTTCGCAGCACCGGATCACCACGTCTGTCATCTCCAGCGCGTCATCCTCGATCTCCTGTACATTGCTCATATAGATGCGCATCAGCACATCCTCCACCTTATCCGTCATAGTGTCAATATGCTGGGAGAGTTCCACGATATCCTCACGCTCAATAGGCGGGATAAATTCCTTTGCCAGTTTGTCCAGCATATCGTGCTTCTTTCCATCGGCACGGTTCTCGATCTCATGGATCTCCTCCAGATATTTCTCAAGCTCCTCAGGTTTAAAATCTCCCAGAACTCTCCGCAGAAGCGCCGCCGCCTGACAGGATTCCTCCGCACATGCGACAAAATTATCAAAATAGTATGCGTCCTGTTTTCTTGCCATTTTCTTTTCCTCCTGTTATTTATCTAGAAAAACATCATAAATATCTTAGCCATTACAAAACTGATCAATCCGCAGCCCGGGAATGTAAAGATCCAGGTCAGCATCATATCTTTTACTACGCCAAAGTTGATGGCCGAAAGCCGCTTGACCGCTCCCACTCCCATGATCGCACTGGTCTTGGTATGGGTCGTAGACACCGGAATACCGGTCACACTGGCCAGCAGAAGACAAAAGGCTCCTGCCAGATCCGCCGAAAAGCCCTGGAACTTTTCCAGCTTCACCATATCCATCCCCACAGATTTGATGATCTTTTCTCCGCCCACACTGGTGCCCACACCCATCACTGTGGAACACAGCACCATCAGCCATACCGGGATCATCATACCTTCCACACTATTCTGGCCATTGCAGAACGCCACGCCAAGGAACAGCACGCCGATAAACTTCTGACCGTCCTGGGCTCCATGCATAAAACTCATAAAGGCCGCTCCAAAGATCTGTCCACCCCGGAAGAAGGAATTCGTCTTTCTACGGTCCATATTTGCACAAAGCAGGGATATTCCCTTGCAGATCAGCCATCCCACAAGGAATCCCAGCGCCAGACTAAGCACCAGTCCATAAAGGACCTTCACCCATTCATTAAAATTAATGCCGCCTATGCCTCCCTGCACGGCAATCGCCGCCCCGGAAAGTCCGGCGATCAGACTGTGGCTCTCACTGGTGGGGATTCCAAACACCGAAGCCGCCACACTATATACTACAATGGAGAAGAGCGCCGCACACAGCGCTACCAGCGACTCGTGCGTCTCCCCGCCAAAATCTACCATGTTACTGATGGTGGATGCCACCGAACTGTTAATGTGTGTCATTACCAGAACACCCAGAAAATTAAATACTGCACTCATCCAGATTGCATGCCGTACATTCATACTCCGTGTCCCGATACAGGTAGCGATCGCATTCGGTGCATCTGTCCATCCGTTGACAAAAATAACTCCCAGCGTCAGGACTACCGTGACCAGCATCACTGGGTTTGCCATAATCTCCTGGCAAAAATAAGAAAATGATACATCCATATAAGCTCCTCTTTTCTCCTCATCCTTTACTGCCAAAGTTCCTTACGGATACATGACAACAAAAAAAGACAGCTGGAAAACCATACATGCCCGCCTCCGGGTCAGCATCCTTTTCGTTTTCTGTCTTCCTCCTGTCACTTTGATTTTACATGATTTTAACCAAAATATAACATTGCACCTATCCGTTGTCAACGGAGTTCTTTTTTCTTTACATTTTTTTAGCGGTTTCGACACAAGTAAAGGCGGATACCAAACTAACATATTTGATATCCGCCTCTACTTTGTTGGTTCTGTCATTCTTTTTACCTCTTTCTTAAAAAATCTGGTAAATCAACTTAAGTCTTCGGTGGTCCGTACCTTCCTTTCTTAGATTTTCCTTCCCAAATGTGTTTTACATTTTTCTGGGAAATCTTCCTCAACACTTGTGTTGATTAAAATAACTTTTCATTATTTACAGCTCGCGTCTGTCTTATAATGATCATCTGTTATTTTGTATCTTTAATATAACACTCGAACCAACTATTGTCAATACATTTTTAAAATAATTTTTATTTTATTTTAACTTTAATTTTAAATTGTCAAAATTATCTGTCATTTTTGCGCCTGCAGCGGACGTTCCTTTCGGATCGTCTCCTCCACCTTTTTCGTCACATCATATTCAAGAATTTTAAGATTCAAAAGCTGCACGGCCAGATAGATGGCTGCCAGCCCTGCCCAGCAAAGAAGATATGCCCGGATTTCCCCTGCGTCAAACTCCCGCAGCCGGAACACGATTCCGGTAAATACGGGTACAAACACAGCAGACAAAAGAAGCGGGATCCACAGGAAACGGCTTACCTCCCTGCGCTCGGTGCGGACTCTTTCTGTCTGCCGCATACCAAAGCACTCCATAAACTGATATCTCTTCTGCATCTGCGGCAGCTCCATCTTTACCTTTACATGCAGGAGAAACAGGCTGATTGCAAGCAGCATGAGTATCAGGCATCCGTTGACCGTCATATCCGCCATGCGCTCCACATATCTCTGCCGCACCGCTTCCTCCTTTGCATAAGCGCTTTTCACCATAGAGTCGTGGGCTTCGTCCTCCTGGTGGGCCTCCCGGAAGGCTTCCATATATGTATGCGCCTGCTCCTGATTTTCTTCAGGCACCTCTGCCAGTACAAGCTGTGTAGGTCCTTCTTCTACCTCCCGGTGGGCCTCTTCAAAATACGCATCCGAAAAGACGATCAGGTTTTCGTATTTTCCCTGCCGGAAGCAGCCGATCAGGCTCTCCGTTTCCTCTCCTGTGATCTGCCTTGGTGGAAAAATCGTCTCCCGGTCCAGCATATTATAAGGATAGACCGGCGTTCCAATATGTACATACGGCGTCTCCAGTCCCAGATACCAGTCCACCGGCTTTGCCTTGGCCGCCGCATCCTGCTGGTAGACAATGTGGACAAAATTTCCTTCGTCGTCAAGCTTAAGTTCCTCTGCCTTCTCTCCCAGCGCCTCTTTCAGCTGCCGGTAAGTACTCTCTGAAATCCCGATATTCTGTCCCTGGGGGATCATCGGCTGACGCATATCATCCGGCATCTCTGTATTATCCACGGTTGTTGCCCGCACCATCGGATAAATGGTAAGTTCGGCGTCGCAGGCTTCCTGAAACTCTCCCAGAAGCTCTTCATCCGTCTCATTTGCCAGGAAGACATAATCATACGGAAAGAGACTTTCCGGATCCTCAGCAATCTGATTCGACACCAGCCTGACTCCGAAAAAGAACAGCACACAGATATGTACAATGGCAAGCAAAGAGACGTAGCGCACAGTGGTGCGGAACCGATAACGGATCATATGTACCCGGGGAATCTCTCTGATATAGACCTCTGGCTGTTTCTCTCTCCAGGTGATCAGGATCGCCCATGCATTCCGGATCACTACAGCAAGGCAAAGAAGGAACAGGCTCAGGAAAAAGATGCTCTCGCCGGTCCGTCTCTCGGCATATCGGCAGATACACCATCCCGCAAGGATACAGGCTATGATCAGCCAGAGCCACTTAAACCTTCCCGGCATTTTTTCCGCCCGCGCGGCTGCAGCTCGTCCGTCCGTGGAACTCCTTGCAGCTTCCATATCATGGGAAATCGCAAAGCCTACAAGCTCGATCAGAAATACTCCGCCCGCTGTCCACAGATAAGAAAAAACCGTTACATTCCCAAGATCTCCCAGCTCCGGCGCAAAATATCCCGCCACGCTCCGGAACAGCTGGATCAGAAGCGTTCCCGCCGCCATTCCGGCAATCCCCGCCGCCGCAAAGCACAGCACGATCTCCCGGATCCAGGCCGCAAACCGTGCGTCACTGCGGATTCCCAGCGTCTCCAAAAGCCCGGTACTCTCGGCGCGTCTCTGCCGGTAAAAAGATAATACCAGAGTCACCAGGAACAAAGCGATCAGCACCATCACGATCAGGAAATCCCTCATGATTTCTACAAGCCCTGCTCCCAGGAGCGCCTGCTCTTCTCCATGGCTGGTGGAAAAAATATTCAACATTCCAACTCCTGTAAACAGGAACATCGCTGTCAGAAATCCTGCCAAAAACAAAAAGCACACATCTCTCCAGCGGAATTTCAGATCCTTCCACAGCATCTGATAATAAAGCCCCGAGTATCTTCCCGGAAAATAGAGCCGCCGTTTCCGTTCTTTTTTATACAGGCGTCTCCTCTCATCCTCCTCTTTCTTATTTCTGGCCGCCTCATCCCATGCCTCAGCCATCTTTTCTGCCACCAGCCAGATCCCGTTCAGAAAGATCAGGCTCATGGGGTAGAGCAAATGAATGACCGGCAGCGCATCACCTGTCCAGGAAACGGATACCGTCCAGAAATAATTGGGAATGACCGCAAGTACATTCATCGCCGGAAGAAGCCACCTGGTTTCTTTTCTCAGCAGTGTGAGAATCAGAATCAGGATACTCATGATCCACACTGCCATCATGATCCACAAAAGCATCTGGAACAGGATCGAGATCTCCTGTACATCATTTTTCCCAAGCGCCTGCAGCATCGGAAAATCCATTTTGAGCATACTGGAAAAATCCTGAAGCCAGAAGCCCCTTGCCAGATACATGATCACATTATAGTTTCCGCTCTCCGTCTGGATCCAGGGAAACAGAAAATAGAGCTGGGCTAAGATGCTCATCACCACATCCACCCACTGATTTTTTACAAATTTAGAAAATATCGTTCCTCTCATGTCTTTACCGTCCTACTCTATCGTTCGTCTGTCTGCTTTGTACACCGCATCGTTCCCCTCTCTTGCGGCGCCACAACCTGCTTCTATCTATTATAGCTTAAAGCATATCCGTCTACAAGAGCGGTCGCCAAGGTCTCGGACAAACCCGGCCTTGGCTTGCCGCATCCACAAAAAAGCTGCGGACTCGACGGTCCGCAGCTTTTTCCTTTTTCTCTTGTTACTCCGCCAGAAAGGAGGAAAACTTCTCCTCCACAAGCCCTTCATCTTCACCGTTTACCAGCAACAGCATCGGCATCCCCAGTTTGATCGTCATAAGACCGACGATGGACTTTCCATCAATCCGGACATGCCTGTTTGATATATTCACCACGTCAATATCTGATTTCATTTTCTGACAGGCCGCACAAAAAGACATGATCTGCTCCGGCGTCACAAATTTAATCTTTTTCTCTATCATTTCCTGTTACCTCCTGCATCCTGCACACTTCTGTTACTATACACTATTTTGTCGACTTTTCATACAAAAATTTGAATCCTTAGCAAAAGTTTTTCACCGGCCATACTTTTCTGGACTGCCGTTCTCTTTTCTTATATAATAATTGTTGTAATATATAACATTTCTGTTTGAAAGAGGGAAAGAAAAATGAAATGTAACAACTGTGGCCAGAAACTAAATGATGGAGACCTGTTTTGCGGGAACTGCGGAGCTCCGATTCCTTCTGGACATTCTTCAAAAAAGGTCGTTTATATTGTGATCGCAGTTGCCGTCGTACTTGCGATTGCCGCAGGTGTCATCCTTGCACTGACAATCGGATCCGACTCTTCTGATGATTCGAAACCGGCAGCTGAAATCCAGTCAGATACTGACAGCTCCAAAGATTCTGAAGCGGATACCTATACAGGCGAAGAGGAGGATGCGACCGGAAGCAGCAATACCACGGACGATACGGACAGCAGCCATCATGCAGACGGCTCTGAATCTGAGCATCCTTTTACCATCGATCCCGAGAGCCATGCTGATTACACCGCATCCCTGGATCCATCCGAATACGCTTTTTATTCTTCCGAAATATCAGAATTTAATTTCTGGTACCCAACGGAGTTCTATAATCATGTAACCTATAATACCACGTCCTTTGACACAACACTCGGGACCAGCGAAGAAGAGATCACCTTCACCGCCGAAGACAGCTCCCAGCTTATGTTCCGTGCGATCAGGCGTACCGACTCTATGGATCTGGACGAGATGACGAATACGGTTTACACCTCGGAACTTGGCCTTTTATCCTCCTCGGAGGTCATCCTTAATACGGTGAAGGACGGCGCCGGCAAGATCATTGTAACCGGCTGGGATAAAACGTATCCGGACAATACTGTTTACTCGCTGACAAAAGTGAAATCTGACTACATCCTGCAGATGAAAGTCGTTTTCCCTGAGTATACCAATGCAAATGACGAACACCAGAAAGGATATCTGACAGAATGTTTCTACCGTATGTGCGGCTTTTCTGATGCCGATCCCTGGCGGACATACGATGAATATCTGAATGAGGTAAATTAATTATGATGAAAACATGGAAATTTTTGATTTATCTGATACCTGCTGCCCTTCTGCTGACATCGTGTTCCGGGAAGGCCGCGGAAGAGACCGCAGGCCAGGAAGTACAGGAGGCCGGGAAAAATACAGAAGCCGCTTCGAAAGAAGACGACGCGGCCGAAAAAGAGACCAAGGAACCGGAGATCCTGCACTTTGTAGACGTATACCAGAATCCTTATCAGGTCGAGATCAACCCAAACGTCGAAAAGCACGATTACAAAGACGACTCCTTTGTCCACAACGGCGACCGGCTTTCCTATGAGGGCGACAGCAATTATACTTACCGGCTGGGTGTGGACGTCTCCGAGCATCAGGGATATGTGGACTGGCAGGCGCTAAAAGACAGCGGATTTGAATTTGCCTTTATCCGGCTTGGCTACCGGGGCTACGGCCAGGAAGGAAGAATCTGCCTGGACCGGGAATTTCACCGGAATATCCAGAACGCGCAGGCCGTCGGCTTTGATGTGGGCGTTTACTTTTTTGCCCAGGCTGTGAATGAGGAAGAGGCGCTGGAGGAAGCAAATTTTGTCCTCCAGAATCTGGAAGGGTATACGCTGCAGCTTCCTGTCGTGTACGATCCGGAAAGCATCCTGGATGACGAAGCCCGGACAGACAATGTTTCCGGAGAGCAGTTTACCAAAAATACGGAAGTTTTCTGCTCTGCCGTGGCCGACGCCGGATATGATCCCATGATCTATGCCAACATGCTGTGGGAGGCTTTCGAGCTGGACCTGGAGGAGCTCTCGGAATATCCTCTCTGGTACGCCGACTATGAGCCGGTTCCCCAGACTCCGTATCATTTCCGGTTCTGGCAGTATACGAATCAGGGGCAGGTGCCCGGGATCACGGGGAATACAGATTTGAATATAGAGATGGTGCCGAGGTAATAAATATTTATAAGGGCGCAGCTCCTACTGCGCCCTTATATTTTATCTATTCCTCACCAAATATTCTTTCCTGTTAAATACAACACATCATGTTTTATCAACTTGCACTCATGAACACTCTACACTCTTCATCCCCTGTGGCAGTCTACATACATCTCAATAAAGACATAGTCTCCATGGATAGCTATTCCACAAGCCTTCTTCCATACCACTAGCCAACAGTTCCCTATCTTATGATGACGGATAATCTCCAGAGTGATATAAAGAGTATGCACCTCATAGATAAAAACTTGCTACACAGCCAAATAGTCCCCAGTTTTCTTCATTTCCAAAAATTTATTGCGAATTGCATCCATATTTTCATCGCCTTTATTGTTTTAAAATACATTAATGTTTTTACAGACGCCCTTGACCTTCAAACTTGATAATGGGTTGCTCGATAAACACCTTCTAAATAATGTTCAGCGTTGTTTAGGGCTATTACAGAAAAATAATTTCTATCTCTATAGTCCATTTTTTAATTTTACTTTCGCAACATTCCCCATATCCCCTTCTTCATTCTCTTTAATATCCCCTTTCTATTAGATGTAACTGCCGGAAAATATTCTTTTACCACTTCTTCAAAATTTTCCACATTAATTTCCTCCAAAAAATTTTTCCGTCCCGAATTCTCCTTCGAAGATGAAATCATACTTATATTCTCTCTGTAGGCATCTTCCAGACTAACTTCAATCCATTCTGCACTCTCTGCCGCTTGCTGTAGTGCCTTCTTTCCTTTTTCCGAATGAGCAAACACTATACTTACACCTTTATCATCATTGAATTCTGGATTTTGATTCCACACTCCCCAATAATCACCAAGTGTAAGATCCGTACAACGTTCCACACCTTTCGCCACACAGTCACTACATGAACCGCGAAGGCATATATTTCCAATGAATGCCCTGATAAATGAATCTTGATTATTCTGTATTCTAGTAATTTTCCCTTCACCATAGTCAAACTCTGTAGAATATCTGCTCCAACCACTGGCTTTAGATCTCATATTGATTTTCACCGGACGTTTCCCATTATTTTCTTTCCCAGAACGATAATCTATATATGTCTGCCACACTTTCGGAGAAGGCACGCCGTGACAGATCAAATCTACAGTAAGAAGATTGTCATATTCTTTTCCAAGAAAGGCTTTCAGCCCTACGCACTGACAGGGGGTACCAGAGAAAAGAACCTGCCGCCCCCTCTTTAGCTCTTTTTCTATCTCCATAAAAGTTGTGCCTATAACACTCTGGACATATTTTGCGCCTTGAAGAAAAGTCAGCCTACCGTCATCCTCAATAGAAATGTGCCTTACTGAAAAATTGTCATCATATGCTGCCCCATACACAATTCCACCTGCATCGATAACCTGCTTTGCGATAAGCGAAAATACTCCTCCAGAGGTGCTGTTTCTCCGCTCATCTTCGTCTTTGCTTTTCATCGCAAATGCCTGCGTATGCGTACTTTTCTTTTGTTCATGCAACACTGGGCAAACTTTTTCACACCGTCCACACTGGACACAACTTTCCAAATCAACTACTGGAAATAAAAAACCTTCTCCTGTATCTTTCATTACTATACACTCTTTCGGACATATGCTTGCACAAGCATGGCAGCCGGTACAAGTTAAAGGTATTTGGAACATAGCTAACCCCTCTTCATTTTGAGTCGTAAACTCATTCAGTACTTTTGTCTCACTTCGATTTACTTTGTATAACACAAAACGTCGTAATCTTCTTATCGTTTCCGTATTCCCATCTTCCCCAATACTTTGAAGACTGGTTTTCTCACTACATCTTTCTCGTAATCATTCATAACAAAGAAATACATACCTGCCGAATAAATAGCTGTATAAAGCAGGATCATCGCAAGCAACATACCCCAAGATGATAAATCGTTCTTTGAGGTCCCCCTCATTCCAACAATTGTCATGCCGGCAGGGATAAGCGACATTTTTCCAATGTTTGCCCAGAATGCCAGTATATCAAGCTTCGTCACCTTATAATAATATATGTTCATTATAATAATCTGTCCGATTGTATAGGATATCCCGGAGCAAACTGCAGCTCCTAAACCTCCCCAATATGGAACGACTAGATAGGTACTAATCACATTAAGCACAGCAATAACCAAATAAACAATACTTCTAAACTTGTGCTTATTCTGCGCAATAACAATGCTCAGTCCTGTATTTTGAATAAGAGGAACAGCCAAGGGGATCAACGTTACAAGAGCCATATAATAAGCATTCTCATAATCTGATCCTGCCCACAAAATAATAAACTGTTTGCCGAAGACAATAAATCCAGATAGAGCAAGCGCTATAATAAGATACTGCAGGCGTCCCACACGTATAAAAAGTTCCGTCAGTTGTCCCGGTGTTGCATCTTTTGTCACCATTACCGTCACTTTCGGTGTCAAGACCCCTGAAAATGCCGTGGAAATATTTGTCATCATTGTATTAAACGATGTGCCAATATTATATACTGCAACTACAGCCGTACTTGCAAGCATTCCTAATATAACTTTGTCAGTTGCCCAAAACAGCATATCTACAACAGAGCCAAGGAAAATGAACGCAGAAAATTGTAATAACTCTTTTATCAATTGTATAGGCAATCCTCGAAATCTGGGCCGTATCCGCAATACTTTAAAGCAGTAAACGGCATTTAACGGAAGCATCGCAAATTGAAGAACTGTTGTTACAAGTGACAGTCCTATAGAACCAAACCCCATATATAACGCAATCAAATTACAGCAGGGTGCAGCAATTGTTGAAAGTATATTTACCGCCTGACGATAAATATACTTTTCGTGTGCCATAATAATACTGCCGAAAACACTGATTGGAAAAGAGATTGCTGTATTAAATGCCATAATTCTGACCAGTACTGCAATCTTACTGATTTCTGCGTCTGTCAGCCCCCGATGAAAAATGGGTTCAACATTGCACGAAATAATCCAGCCCCCGGCCAACACCAGTATTGCAAGAAGGGTGTACATAACTATAAAAAGTCCAACAACTTTTTCTTCCTGCTCTTTATTTCCTTCTGCACGATATTTCGCCACATATCTGACAATCGTACTTCCCAGTCCGAAACTTAGCAGCGACAGATAACCTACAACCGAATTTGCCAGACTGTAAAGTCCATATTCTGACTGACCTAGAAGTCTGAGCATTATAGGTGTATATATAAACGGAATCAAACTCCCTAGTCCTATATTCAAATATGTCATTACTACGCCTGCGCGTAATTGATTTACTTTCATTTAACTATTTCACCTACACTATAGTCCCGGTATCTTCTTTTTAAGTATATCGGGATCTGAAATATATGAAGCCAGCTTAATCTTCAAATAATTCCTGATATCTGTCTTATTTGTATCAATCCAGCGAAATGCTTCAAGCAGTTCGCTGGGCTGCTGCAGATTCTGTACCGGCAGAACATAATGTTCCTCTGTTCCGAACAAATCTTTCGCTATTCCCTTTGCTTTCACAGAATATCCCACAACCAATGTTGGCACCCCTGTAGAATAGGCCGCTATTGTGGCATGCGTTCTGGCACCTACGAACAGAGTACACTTGGAAATCACATATTTTAACTCCTCGCAGCTACAGTCATCTATCAAAGCTATTCTGCCATTCTGTTCAAATTCTTCATATAATTTCTGATTCACCAACCGATCGTCATTCTCATTCCATACAACATGAGGAATCAACATAATTTTATAATCGGTTTCATTCAAAATATAACGAATTAGCTCACAGTAATTCTCATAAGCCATTCCCTTTTTATTTTCACAGCGCATGATATGTGGGCTTATATTTATTCCAACGATTTTATCATCTTCTTTAAATGGTATCTCTCTTTTTTTAGGTGTAAGATAAAATGCCGGATCTGGAAATAGAACTGTCTTTGCTCCAATATCTTTCAAAGCCTGCCATGTAATACTTTCCCTGGCAACTATAAGCTCGTATCCCAACAGATCCTCTTTCATCGTATCATTGATCATTGTCGGTTCCACGGAACATCCCCACAGAACAGTCTTAACTCCTGTCTGTCGTATCATCTGATTAATTTTTCCAAACTCTTCGAATCCGGGATAGCAATAATTATCTCCGCCTATAGACAGTCCGATATCCCCCTCGCCATAATTTTTCAACATATGTTCAATCGATAACTTTGTTGCATAATTATCTTTGTGAAAAATGCGTATCAGCAGTGATGCAGTCACTCGCTTAGGATTATAACGACTGACTGATTTCCTTGCTTCTTCCAGTTCGATTACCTGATCGATACCATATTTTTCATCCTGCTTTTTATTATTGGAGTACAGCTTTAACGGTATCTGATTAAATATAGATGATGTTCCACGCACGATTGCTTCACATCCATGATTGCCACTTCCACCATGAGAATATAAAAAAATTTTCATATGCTTTCCTCTATAGATCGTAACCTATTTTTCCTTTCAGTTCCTCATACATATGCTGTTTTTCTTCTTCGCTTTTTTCAGACCATAATGTATGATACACCGGTCCATTCTCCATATTACAGCGATTTTTTTCCAGATATTCGTCAAAGGTACATATAATGTGGAAAGGATTCCCGCCGATTACTACATTGTCCGGAACATCCCTAGCTACAACTGTACCTGCGCCGACAATTACGCGATTCCCGATCCTTGTATTAGGAAGAATAATCGCCCCAAATCCAATAAAAACATCATCGCCAATATCCACTCGCCCCACTTTGCTATATCCGAGAAATTTCTTTGTACTTGCATCATGAGCCAGAATGGTAGCGTTGGTTATAGTCACGTTATTTCCAATTGTCACCAAAAAACTATGGCAATGTTCTATATTAGAATTAATTATGTCCACATTCTGCCCTATTTTTACACCTTGGGATCTTAGATACTCAACACTGCAATAATCGATCTGTTTACCCCTCAATTTTTTTACTACTTTCCCGATTAATGACATTTCATTCCCCTTTACACTTTTTCAAACACCCTGTATATCTTCTCCATTACTTTACTTGCCTGAAACTGCATCGGACACCCCGTCTTTACCTCTATTTTCTTATACAATTCCCGGTTTTCAAGCAACTGTTTTACGCCTGCTGCCAATGCCTTCCATCCTTGGTTCACCAGAATCCCATTATCTCCATCCTCAATAAACTCACAGGATCCCCGAGACTTTGTCACCACACACGGTATATGCAGAGACATTGCCTCTAATATTGTAATTCCCTGCGATTCCACATAGGAAGGATGTACATATAAATCTGCATTTTTAATATAAGGATATGGATTTTTCTTAGCACCTTCAAAGATAACGCAATCGCAAACATTCTCTTTTTGTCTGATTCGTTCCAAATCGTCTCGGAGTACGCCATCACCAACAATATGCCACTTAAATGAATGCCCGTCTTCTTTTAATTGTCTGGCAGCATAGATCACATTTTCCATATGCTTTTCCTGCGAAAGACGACCTACCGTGACTAATTGTATAATGTCATCTGCATAAGGCGAAAAATTGCCGCTTTTCTTCTCCAAAAGTTCTGAATCAATCATATTAGGGACAACTACTATTTTATTGGATATCTCTGGTATGTTATCCGCAATCATTCTGGCACAACTATCTGACACTGATACAAGTATATCACAGTTTTTCAATTGCTCTTCATATTCACTGACAGAAACATTGAACTCGCCATGATGCCACCAAGCTATTTTTTTTTCTGCGTGAATTGCATATGCAACAAGCTGTGTACAAATCCCCGGCCGAAATCCCACTGCGATATCGTAATTTTTTTTCTTTGTCAGCATATTTTCTACTAGTTTGACTTTATTCTGCCCGAACAATTTCATCAGCAGAAAAACTAGTCGCATTTTTAGCGAAAACCAATCCCTCTTTTGAATACATTTACTAATACAGCCCCAAAAAGATCCATACGTATTTTTCAAACTCTTTAGTAATATATTGACAGATTCCGGAAGCTCATCGATATAATCTCCTGTTTCTTCCAACAACAACAAATCTACATCATATTTATTGTAATCTATATGCCGTAAAATATCAGTCAGAGATTTTTCTATCCCCCCAACATTCAAATGCCCGTTAACAAATAGAATTTTCTTTTTTTTACTCATCTCATCTGTTTACCCCAAACGCTTCATCAGCAAATTAATACCTACCCGATATTTATAACATAGACTGATCACTTTTAGTTTCCAGGAAACAGGGAGATTTAAAATCTGAATCCGTCTGAACATATGTCGTACCTCTTTATCGTCAAGTATACTCTTGATTTTTTTTATCTTTTCCTTCTGAGACATCCCCTCTGCTCCCCTGATATCACCGATCGTATTATATAGGAAAAACAGCAGACACAAATCCACCTGTCGTCTAAAGTCAAACACATTGTCATTCCAGAAATAGTTTTTGATTTTTTGATGCAGTCTACAGTAATTATCCCACTTATCTGGAGCATAGATATGCGTTGCAGAAGCAGGATTCATAAAATAATGGTAGAACGCCTTACCTTTCATATAAAAAAAGCTCTCCGTATTTCTCATCAGCTGAGCTCCGAAAAGAAGATCTTCCGAAAAGCGGATTCCGGGTATATAACGTATTTCTTCCTTTTCACTGTTTCCTCTTAGCAATTCCTTTTTAAAAAGGCAAAGCCCGTTTGATATGGTTGCCGGATACTCAACATTTTCCATCATCAGCAAATGCGGATAATACTCTGTTTGCAGTTCCCGTTTACTGTAATATCCTGATCGGATATCATGTGTATAGAGTTCTGTATGATCCGGAAACTCTTTTACACAGTCGCACATAATAAGATCACAGGAACTTTTTTGAACCAGCGTCATCATTTCCTCATACATTGTAGACTCAATATAATCATCGCTGTCTACAAATGCAAGGTATTCACCCGTTGCAACATCTAAGCCCGCATTACGAGCGGCTGAGACTCCCGCATTCTGTGTATGTATTACTTTAATTCGTTTATCTGTTTCAGCAAATCTATCACATATTTCCGGACAGTGATCCGGCGAACCATCATCCACCAAAATAATCTCAAGATTCGGATATGTCTGATTAATGATAGAATCTACACAACGTTTCAAATATTGTTCCGTTTTGTAAACCGGGACAATTACTGAGATTTTATACATATTCATTACATCCTTACACTAAATCATATAATGTCTGCAATCCAATAGCATTTGTATAATCTTTTTGGGCTTCATTCTGTATAAGAGACGAAATCAGATTTTCATCCTGCAGAACTCTAGCCAGTGCATCTGCACATTTTTCGTTATCGATCGGAACTATAATTCCATCTACCCTATTTTCCAACTGGCTAGCGGCTGTGGCATAATCCGTAATAACTACAGGCTTTCCTAATACCTGAGCCTCATGAACTGCGACAGAATTCCCCTCATACCTGCTTGGTTGTATATAAATATCGCAGGCCTTGATATAAGGATATGGATTTGCTTTCTTTCCCAAAATAATAACATGATCCTGCATACCATATTCTGCTATTTTTTCTCTAATCAGAGCTTCATCAGATCCAAATCCAACCAAATACCACTTTATATTTATTCCTTTTTGTATAATTCTTCTACATATATCTGGAACATTATCGAAATTCTTTGCTGTACAAAATCTTCCAATGGAAAGTAGCTTTATTGCTCCATCTACAGGCATCTCTGCTTCTACCGAGAATTCATCTGACTGCTCTCTAATACTTCTGACTGGCATAAGATTTTCTATTACAATAATCTTGTCTCTCAATGACGGAAAGACTTTCAAAAAGCTCTGAGATACAGCTTCCGATATAGAAACAATATAATCAAAAGCAGCCCACATTTTTAATTCGGATTCAACGTCTACTTTAACCTTTGTATAATCCGTATGGATCCATGCAGCTTTCTTTTTCGCCTGCACTTTTTTGTTCACATAATAGTGTGGCGTCAGAAAACTAATTGCCAGATCATATTCTCCCGTTCCTACCGTCGGCATATTTCTAACAGTATACTTATGGCTATATTCCAATGCCACTCCATTATCTAATGGAAGCTTCAACTTTTGAACTCTTCTTGATGCCATAATTTTACCTATAATCCGCTTTACCGCAACCGAAAGTTGTCTTTTACGGATCACTTGTCCGATTGGCACCGCCATACTTGCATACTGAGGAATCTCTGACAGTAAATTTACTTCTTTCGGCAGATACTGTAACAGTTCTCCTGCGTGTCTCATTAAAAACAAATCTATTTGGCATTGTTTATAATCTATGTTTTCCAAAAGTCCCAGTAATGCCCTTTCTGCGCCCCCCAGCTCCATCGCATGAGAAAAAATCAAAATACGCTTCATCTTCCTACCTTTTTATACATCTAAAACAGTCTGTTCCAAACAATCTATGAAACGGCCTTGTTAATTTACTCCGTAAAATCTTTTTCTTGCTCAGTGCGCTTTTCGAATACCAGTGAATACTTATGGTATTCGACGTCTTATTCAATCGTCCTGTTGCATCATCATAAGGATTCAGGTACTCTACAGGCAGAATTACCGTTCCATTAATCTCCTGTTTTTTCCCATTCAACTTAAGACCATGTGCAAGAAGTGCCTTTGTGTTTAATTGTGGGCAGCCTATCATCTCCATATTGCCGTCTGCATCCTTTTTAAAATCTGAATATTGCTCAATCATAGACAATACAGTCGGATGTCCTGCAACAGCTCCGAAGCCCAACCCAGTCGCCACATAGTCATTATTCTCAAAGCCATAAAATGCATCATACTGAAGCAGCTCATCTGGACATTGGATCAGTTCAACATCTGTGTCAAAATAAATCCCGCCACTTTCATAAACAACAATCAATCGGGCAAGATCGCTCAGAAATGCCCACTTCTGATGCTCATAACACCATCGCAGATAGGGGCTCTTGTCAAAGTCAAAATTATCCTCGTTCCACTCGATAATCTCATAATCCAAACAATATTTTTTCCAGCTTTGAATACATCTTTTTGCTTTTTTCGGTAGCGGATTCCTTCCAAACCAGCAGTAATGAATCTTCTTTGGTATCATAATTAACCCCTTGCTATATACTTTGTTCTAAATCTTTCTTTAATCTGCCTTCCAGATACGCTCTACCATCGCATCAAATGGACTTTCCCCGATGTAGTCAGAAAGTTCTATGTTTTTCACATTGTCAGCAGCTTCTCTAATAGTTTGCTTACTACTAATTTCTTTATACAACTAAGCTTCAGTATATATTCCAAAATTATAAATTAGAGCAACGGTAACAACATCTGTCTGTGCAAAATTGGATCACTGCTTAACTTTATCTCCTACATTTTTCTCCACATATATTCTTATTAAATTACTTTGCCCTTCTTTTTATATATGCTGCCATTGCCCAACCAAACGGTGTACAAAATATTGTTAATAACTTTCTCGGAGACTCTAATATATATTTTTTATTATGTGCAATGCAACTACTGGAGCAATAGTGAATACAATCAATCAACAGCCTTTTATGTGATTCCGGATATTTCATACATATCTTACGCCAAAACGCAAATCCCCTCGGATTATTTAAATATTGCCTCCACATAGTATTGCTAGACCCATCTGATTGATACTCTACATAACATAATATCTCATTTAATACAGCCATTTTATATGTCTGATCTATTAGCCGATACTTATATGAAAGGGCAACATATTTTTCTCCTTCGAATACCGGATAAGAAGGATATTGATTTATTATATCTGTTCGGTAAACCAGTTTCTTGTCCCCCTTCCCGCCAGATGTATAATACCCAATCACGGTGGTTTCCTTTAATCCGCTGACAAATCCCTTTCCAATAATTTTACCGGAAAAATCCGCATCTAAACCAATGATGCCAGCATAACCTTCGTCTCGTACATTTTCCCATTTTTCAAGAATCAATTTCACCGCATTTTCTCCGATGCAATCATCAGAATCTATACACATATTAAGTTCAGTATGTATATTTTCATACGCTGTATTATGCGCAGTGTGCATACCTCCGTTCTGTTTATATATATATTGTATTTCAAAACCATTATTCTCCTGCTGCCATAATCTTACCAGCTCTGATGTATTATCTGTTGATCCATCATCAATAATCAGCCAAATAAAGTCTTTACATTCCTGCTTCAACAATGATTCATAAGCTCTTTGAAGCGTATGTACTCGATTATATGCTGGAGTAAAAATTGTCAAAATAATTGAATTCTTATTTTCCATGTTCTATGTAAAACCTCTCCAACCACCTTGTAGTTTCCGAAATATCAAATCCATGTGCTTTAATCTCTTCACTTGTATCTCGACGCACAAAATCTTTTCTATTCAAAATATGCCGCGCCCATGTCTTTGCGGATTCTGACAAATCTACAATTGTAACCAAACCATCTGTTATAATACATTCATCAGGTACTTTATTGGATATTACACAAGGTAGTCCCGCCGTTTGGGCTTCTACAATACTTAATGGAAGACCTTCATACAATGAAGGGAACACAAAAATATCCATTGCTTGCAAAAATCTGTTTACATCCGAACGTATCCCTGTGAATATAACATCCTCTTTTAGCTTTAGACTTTCAACTTTATTTTTTATAAGATCTATTTCCTCGCCATCTCCGATCAGAAGAAGTTTTACATTGCTATTTTGCTCTTTTTTTAACTCTGCAAATATATCAATTAGAAATTGATGATTTTTTTGATAATTAAAACGTCCCACATGCCCTATAATGAATTCATTTCCTACTCCTAACTCACTCCGCACTTTCTTTCTTATTTCATCCGAGTAAATATACTTTTTAGTATCAATTGCATTATTTAATACTTTAAACTTTTTATTTTTCCCGAAACGATCTATTCCAGCCGCCCTTGAACAGGCGAAAAATTCATCCGCGACACCAACAACTTTCCTTGAAAGCAATCGATACATAGCTTCTTTCATTGACCAGCTTCCTTTTGTATTATGACTATGGGCTATGGTATATTTACCATATTTTTTTGCACATTTTAAATAAATTGCTGCCGTACTGCCAATATGTCCATGGACAATCGTATAGCTTTCTCCATTAATTTCAAAAAAATCTTCCCACCATTTTTTATAGATCAAATAATTTTTTCCTATAAATCTTGGACAATGATATATCTTCCCGCCCAATCTCATTATTTCAGTGTCATAAAGAGCTTCTTGATCTGTATGTTCTACAAAATCGAACTGCACCTTACTCCTATCAATTTTTCGATATAGATTCATGAGCATCATTTCAGCCCCACCGCAATTCATGCTTCCAATAACATGCAAAACCCTAACTATATCTACTGATTTCATTGATGAATCTCCTCATAATTATGTTCAAAATCTAGAATAACCGGACAATGTTTCCAATTTTGCTCTCCTTTTGGTGGTAATTTTCTATAATCCCCATATTTACATTTCAAATATTCATCCCATGCTTCAAAACACATAAATTCATCGTCTTCAAATTTCAAAAAGGTAAATGAATCCAGCATATTAACCGGACAGTAGGAATGCATCGAAGCTACGGTTTCTATAGCAATCGGATTTAATTTATAATTTATATCGTATTTTCTAATTTTTTTGAGCAATTTATTTCTTATTTCTTTCCTATGCTCAGATGTTGTAGTCTTCAGCAAAATCCCCGCTATTATCTTTGTAAATGTACTAGCTTTAGGAGGAATAAACTCCCTTGTATACAGCTGATAAATCATACACCTAAGCCAGAATACCGCTTTAGCTATTCGCCCATTTGGCATCCTGTCTATCGGAAATACATCGACAAAAATACCTGTATGGTATAACCCAGGAGTTTCTCCTTTCTGTAAAAAAGTCGTATGATCTTTTCTAATCTTCGTGAACGATTGCGAAAAATTAGATTCTATTTCCTTATTCTGTAAAATATACCCATCTGGTTTATTCTCTAACCACATTCGTATAAATTTATCGTATTCTTTACGCTCCATACAAATGTCTAAATCATCGTCCCAAGGAATAAAACCCTTATGCCGAACTGCCCCCAATAAGCTCCCTGCATAAAGAGAATATTTTATATTATTTTTTCTACAAAACGCATCAATTTCCTTCAAAATTTCCAACTGTGTTAATTGCAGTTTTCTCAGTGTAGATTTTAATTCTACTGCGTTCATATATCCTCCACCTTTAAGTCTGATTTAATCTGCGTAGTTGAAATTTCTGGTGTTCTTGGTAAATACACCACATCACAAAACTCTTTTAGAAAATCAAACTTTCCTTTCCAGTCATCTCCCATTACAAAAGTATCAATTCTAAACTCTTTAACATCTGATATCTTTTGCTCCCAGCTCTCCTCTGGTATAACTAAATCTACATACCGGATAGCTTCTAATAAATTCTTTCTCTGAGCATAAGTAAAATAACACTTCTTCTTTTTTTCCTTCCAGTTAAACTCGTCAGTTGATAATGCAACAATTAAATAATCTCCCTGCTGTTTTGCACGACGTAACAAATTAATATGGCCATAGTGAAGCAAATCAAACGTTCCATATGTAATAATTTTTTTCATACTTATTTTCCCTTCATACCCCTATCTTTTACATAAATAATTTTTTATAATTATTTTAGACAAACAACATATTCTCTATAAAAGCAATAATTTATATGAGTGCCATCTTATTTATGCTATAAATATAAAAAATTATATATGCTATAATCATGATTGTACTCATTAATCGAGCAGATCTTTTTTCAAAAATATTGTTTAATTCCCATGGGAGCAGAATGTAACTATATAAAGAAAAATAGATAGGAAGCCTCCCGATAAAGATTCCGCTTGTAAACATTGATATTATATAAAAGCCTGCCGCTGCAATAGACATATTAGTACATACATTTATTACCGGTCTTTTCTCTAGGCGAATATATTTCAGGCCGATTAATGATAGAACAGCAGGCACACTATAAACAAGCACTCTTAAAACATTTGTGCCGTCATCCTGCCAGCTTTGCCAGTCTGAAACTACATTTTGATATTGAGTTTCTTCCAACATTGTATCGAGGATATCTGTAAACCGATCTGCAAACGTCACAGCAAGTATAACCGCAATGAGAAACAGCAAGGTTTTTTTATTCCATGCTTCTCCTTGTACAATAAAAACAAATGGTAATACAAGCAAAGCGCTTTGATGAAATAATGAAGCAAACAAAATGCACAAAATCGCCTTAATATACTTCTTCTCTACAATCCATGGAAAACACATCACCGTAATAGCTACTGCAGTAAACTGCCTCATTCCATTAAAAATCCATGAGATATAGTCTGTAGATGCTATAAATAAAAAATAACTAATCACATATGCACTAGAATATTTTCTATAGATTTTAAACAAAAAGTAACATTGTATTGCGGCAACAATAATGAAATATAATGAGATTCTGTTTCCAATGACACATTTAATTATAGACGCTGCAAAATAATATCCCTGATCTTTTGTGACATCTGAAATATAGCTGCTAATCCCTGATAATGAAGACGGCATCTCGCCAAATGCTCTAATATAGGCCCCTGTATCCCCAACATATCCTCTAAATCCAGCCCAAATCACCAATGGTGCCACCGCCACAACGGCAAAAAGCGGAGTCACCCTCCGCACTTTTTCACCATTCACAAATTCTGTCCTATATATCCATTCCGGAGCCATTACAGTCAGCGCCCCTAATACTCCAACCCATATTAATATCAGGATATATCCGTTTGAAAGCATATCTTTTCTCCTACCAACTGTCTGTAATCTTTACCGCCTATTATCTCTACCGTCTGTTCAACAATCCTCTTCTTGTCAAACATCTCTTCCATGCGCTTCCTCGCACATCTCCCCATTGCTTCCCGTTCTTCCACGCCCTTATCAGCCATCTGCTTCATCTTCTCATAGAGCATATCCGCATTCTTCACTTCGCATAGATAACCGCTCTTTCCATCTTCCACAGCCTCTCGGCATCCCGGGATATCACTGGTAATAGCCGGTCTTCCCATTGCCGAAGCCTCCAAAAGCACATTACTCATTCCCTCATGATAAGATGGAAGCACAACACAGTCTGCCATTGTATAATATGGCCTTGTCTCCTCTTGAAATCCGTGAAATACTGCAATGCTATCTTCCACCATTTTTTCAACTGCGTCTTTATATTCATCTTCAAAAAATCCAACAATATCAAGCACTACCCTATCGCCGTACTCAGCATGAAGTTTCCGCATAGCATCAAAAAGTTCATCGATCCCTTTTTCTTTCATAATGCGTCCGAGGTACAAAAAATGAATACTCCTATCTGATTTTCCGCTGACAGAAAAAGGCTGATAACTGTAGTGTGCCAGGTTTACGCCTGCCCCGTTTAGAACAACAATTTTATTCCGTGCAACAAGTTTCCTATCAAGGAACTCCTGTGCATTTTTACTGTTCTCAAAAAGCACCGCTTTTACTTTTCGAAATGCCGTCTTATATAGAAACCCTACAAATTGTGACAAAAGCTTTTTCTGGAACGCCGTTCCCAGTCCCTGCACATTCGCATAATAGGGAATCTTCTTATGACCGCAGACTAGACCCGCATAAATATTAGGCTTGATAGAATATGTAATCACCTTATCTGGTTTCTCATTTTTAATCAGTTTATGATAGAACTGCAGCAGCTTAAAATCTGTTACAGGATTTATCCCTCTGCGATCTACTTCTGTCTCAATACATCTGCAGCCCATCTTGGCAAACTCATCTTCATGACCAACGAACGGCATACTCAAAGTCACATCATATTCTTCCAGAAGTTTTTCAATGAGCTCTTTGCGGAATTGATAAAGCATATAGGAATGGTTCGTAATGATTAATATTTTTTTACTCACTTCCCTTTGCCTCCATCTTCCCTGTGCCACCTTCCACAACTCCATCGCTGGTCAGCACCACACCAACCGTCCGGACCAGACAGAAAATATCCTCCGCCGGACCTACATGCTGGGTATAAATTCCATCATACCTGGCCTTCACATCAATAGGCAGTTCATCCCGTCCCATCACCTGGGCCAATCCTGTAATGCCCGGCCGTACAAAGCCTGCACCGTATTTATCCCGCTCTGCCATCAGATCCTTCTGATTATAAAGTGCCGGCCTGGGGCCGATCAGGTTCATGTCTCCTTTCAGCACATTGAAAAGCTGCGGCAGCTCATCCAGTGATGTCTTCCGTAGAAAATGCCCAGCTTTTGTGATAAAAGCATCCGGGTTCTTTAGCATATGCGTCGGCATGTCTTTCGGCGTGTCCGTATACATCGTGCGGAATTTATATATTGTGAAGTATACTGGTGTCCCATCACTTCTCGACTTCGCTATACGTTCTTGCTTAAAAAGAATAGGGAACCCGCTGTCCAACACAATCCATATGCAAAGAACTAGAAAAACAGGTGACAGGACAATAATCCCCAGCAGTGCACAGACAAAGCTAAGCACTCTCTGTGTCTTCATATATAGTTTCTGGAATAATGTAAATTGAGGATAATACAGCTTTGCAGCCTTCTTCACACTCTGCTTCATTCTCCCATTCCCTCTCCATTCTCCTTATACTCCGGCACCAGTTCCCTGATCTCCGCCCGGATATCCTTGCTCTCATCATATGCATGCCGGATCAGGTCTGCGATCTTCTGGCTGGTTGCCTCCACATCCAGCCTGCCCATCTGGGCCACAAAGATCCTCTCATTGTCGGTCTCAATCAGGTTCTTCTCATCAATCAGCAATTCCTCGTACAGCTTTTCTCCGGGACGTAAGCCTGTAAATTCAATCTTGATATCTTCCCCCGGCACATGGCCGCTTAAGCGGATCATCTTCTTTGCCAGATCCACGATCTTCACCGGCTCGCCCATGTCCAGGATAAAGATCTCTCCGCCGTTTGCGTAGGCGCTGCACTGGAGCACCAGGTTTACAGCCTCCGGAATCGTCATAAAGTAACGAATGATATCCGGATGGGTTACTGTCACTGGCCCTCCGGCTTTGATCTGCTGACGAAAAATCGGAATTACGCTGCCGTTGCTTCCCAGTACATTTCCAAAACGCACTGCTGTATATTCGGTACTGGAGATCTCGGAGAAGACCTCCATCACCATCTCGCAGATCCGCTTGGAGGCCCCCATTACATTGGTAGGCCGTACCGCTTTGTCCGTGGAGATCAGGACCATCTTCTGCACATGGTACTTATTTGCGGCGCTTGCCACATTATAAGTGCCCTTTACATTATTTTTGATCGCCTCGTCCGGGCTGTCCTCCATCAGCGGTACATGCTTATGCGCCGCCGCGTGATACACAATGTCCGGATGATAGGTCTCAAAAATGTCGTCTATTCGGTGCTTATCTCTCACTGACGCTATAAGTACAACAAGATTTAAATCCGGATGCTTTTTCTTAAGCTCCAGCTGGATATCATATACATTATTTTCATAGATATCCAAGATGATCAGAAGCTTCGGCCCGTGAAGCGCCACCTGCCGGCAGATCTCACTGCCGATGGACCCTCCGCCTCCGGTGACCAGGATAACCTTGCCCTTAAGATAGCTGCCGATTTTCTCCATATACAGCTCCACCGGCTCTCTTCCCAGCAGATCCTCTATGCTGACGTCCCGCAGCATAGATACATCTACCTCCTGATTGACCATCTGATAGATTCCCGGCAGGATCTTGATCTTGCAGGCCGTCTTCTGACATATCTCCAGAAGTTCCTTTTGATCCTGATCCTTCAATGTTGGGATTGCGATAATGATTTCTTCAATACTATATTTCTTTGCCATCTCGGGAATGTCTTCTTTTTTCCCGACGATGGGGATTCCCTGCAGATAGGTTCCGACCTTCTGCGGGTCATCATCTATGATACATGGGATTTTTCGGTTTAAGTGCTTGCTGTTTTTCATTTCACGCACCAGCATATATCCGGCGGCCCCTGCTCCTACCACCATAGTCACTACTGGCTTTGTCTTCCAGATCACTTCATGATTCCGATAGGCGATTCTTAAAAACCGATAAGAAAACCGAGGTGCTATCATACATACAGACAGCAGCATGACATAAATGAAAATATAGCTTCTCGGAACCGGAAGGTCTAATATCTGCATCCCCAGATACTGCAGCAGGGAGGACAGTCCGATAGCTATGATCGCGTTTTTAAGCTCCTCCAGACTGGCAAAACGCCACAAACTGGTATACAGCCGGCACAGAGCGTTGATCAGGATTGTGCAGCCCACATTGATCCACATATACTTTCGCACAGACTCCCAGAAGATCGGGTCAATATTGGCAAAACTAAAGTCTACCCGGAGCCAGAGTGCCCCGACCATACAGCCGATAATTAAAATACCATCCAGGAGCAGTAACGCCATGCCTTTGATAAAGGCCTCCCTGTTCCCGTAAAACCTTCGTATATTAACCCTCATAACAATCCCTCTGTACCTTAAAAAATAATGTTTCTAATAAAGCAGCTCCTGGATATAATCCTTATTTGCCTCCAGGTCTATATTCAAAACCGACATTTCCTCATAGGTGCCGAATTCATAAGTGCCTTCCGTCGGGATCGCCGCCTGCTGCGTCTTCAGATTGTCGACGCTTAAAACATCCATCGCCATCTCATACAGCTCTGTCACGCTCATGTTTGTGGATACCTGCGTCATACAGAACTGGATCAGAGAGAGCAGTGTGGATGGATCATTTCTCTGTTCTAATACTTTATTATAGATGCCGTAAATGACATCTCTCTGCCGTTCGGTTCTTCCGAAGTCATTGTCCAGGCTCCGGTTCCTTGCATGTGCCAGTGCCTGGGATCCAGTCAGAGTAACATTTCCTGCCACAATATCGGGCATGCCGTTTTCACGGTAATATGCTGCCTCTTCCTCTGTCAGCATCACCTGGATGCCTCCCAGCTGGTCTATGATCTCTACCAGATTTTCAAAATTAATGATCACATAATCCTGCACATCCAGACCGAACTGTTTATTGATCGTGTTGATCGTCAGGCCCACGCCGCCGTAAGCAAAGGTGTGGCCCAGCTTGCTCTGTCCGTGACCGTCGATCTCCACCAGTGAATCACGAAGGAAGGAAAGAGCAGTGGCTTTCCCTTCTGCCTTATTAAAAGAAGCCAGGATCATGGTGTCCGAACGTCCCAGCTCCGCATTCGGATCCCGGGAATCAGAGCCTACCAGCAGGACATTGATCACGTCCTTGTTTTTCTGGTCTTCTCTGGCAATCTGCACTTCATCCGCATTGGGATCTACATCGTCCGCATCTACGATCCCTACATTATCCTTATTCAGATTCCACAAAAGCACACCCAGCGACATCGCCATAACCAGGAAACACAGGATCAGCAGGCACAGGATTGTCGAGACCACCTTATGCCTCTTCATCCAGTTCCATAAGCCTTTTCCTTTTGCTTTTGTCTTTGCTTTTCTCATTGGTGCTTCCTCCTACTCTTTGATCACACGTCCGGCTTCATCCTCTGTCTGCCCCGTTCCTTTCAGCTTTCCGTAATGAGAATACCTGCCGTAGCGGCCATATCTTCCATAGCGGCCATACCCATAGCCGTATCCATATCCATAGCGGCTGGATTTCTGATTCACGTCATCATTGAAAATGTATCCAAGCAGGTTGACATTTCTTGCTGTCAGCGTCTCAATCCCGCTTCGGATCTTATTGACCTTGGTATAATCACAGCGGATCACATACAGAACAAAATCCACATATTTTCCCAGCAAAGATGCATCCGCCAGAAGGTCCGCAGGCGCCGTGTCCAGGATCACATAATCCGCTCTCATCCGCAGAGTCTCGATCAGGTTATCCATCTTCCTGGAGCCAAGAAGTGCCGCGTCTGCGGCATTTGGCTTCCCGCCATATAACACTTCCATTTCTACATCCGTTCCCGGGATCTGGAAAATGGTCAGTGCACGCTGCAGGGAAACTTTTCCTCTAAGGACCGCCCCGATTCCGGGATGCTTTCCCTGATCCTTTAACACCTCTGCCACCGACGGATTTCTGGGGTCACAGTCTGCCAGGATAACGGATTTCCCCTGCTTGGCAATGGCAAGCGCCAGATTGACCGCAGTCGTAGTCTTTCCTTCTCCCGGAACGGAACTTGTCACCATGATCACGCCGCCGTTCTCAGATTCCGCCTCCCGCATAACCCGGACCCTGAGTCTCCTGACAGCCTCTTCATAGGCCGGAGAGATCCGGTCGTTCAGCAGGGTAAGATTGTTATACTCTTCTTTTTTCCGCTTCTTCATCTTGACATGAGGAAGACTCCCCAGATCATGAAGATTGATATGCTTGTTCAGCTGTTCTTTCGTCCTTACGGTCCGCTTCAGGAACACATACAGGCACAGGATCAGTGCGCTGATGATCATTCCCTGCAGAGCGCCCCGCTTATAGGACCCCCGGATCACGACCTCCCGCTGGGTGTCCGACGGGATTCCCGTCTCATCCAGGATCTGCAGATTCGTCTCTCCAAATATGTATTCCGCTACTTCCGGATAGTTCTTGATCACAGACTGCAATACGTTATAAGCCATCTGCGGGTCATCGGAAGATACGGATATGGTCAGCATATTCATGCCCTCTTCCGCTTCCACCTCAATCTGTCCCGGAAGCGACTTTAAACCCATATCATTTAGCACCACATCCTCCAGGACGCCGCTTGTCAGAATGTAGGGAAAGATCGCCGCCATCTCCTGTGCGGACTCGATATTGGTATAGGATCCCCCAGGCGTCGTGACGGACACGGTTGCCGACGCCACATACTGCGGCGTATAGGAAAAGCTTGTGGAAAAGTAGGACCGCACTGTACACACGATCACGATGATCACCAGCACAAACCACAGCCTTTTAAACCCATTCCAGAAGGCCGCCACCAGATTCATGATATCTATTTTTTCTATCTCTGGACTTGTTTTCTTTTCTGTTGCTTCTACATTCTCACTCATTGTTCACTTTCCTTATGCTTCTTCCCATAATTTCCATATTCCCCGTAACGGCTGCTGTAACGTCCCACGGTAGAGCTTACCACCCGTCCAAAAGACTGTACGCCGTTCATGACCACGCCCAGGATCCGGGTATCCTGCGCCCGGAACTTGTCGATCATGGTATTGATGTCCTCTGCGTAGATAAAATTCTGACGCTCCACAAACAGCACCGCATCCGTGCACTGTCCCCACAGCTCCGCATCTCCCAGCACCGCTGTCGGCGGCGTATCCACGATCACGTAATCTGCCACTTCCCTGCACCGGCGCATGAACTTCGCCGTCACCTCATTCTGCAGGATATCCGTGGAAGAGGAATAGCAGTTCCGTCCGCCCACCACATAAAGCCGCGGAACAGAAGTCTTCATAAACAGGTTAAATTCTTTCTTCTCCCGCTTCAGAAATTCTCCAAGCTCATTTTCCTCCTTGGGATGGAGCCCGAAGATCAGAAACTGTGACGGACGTTTCAGGTCACCGTCGATCAAAACGACGCGGTAATCCTTCTCCGCAAGGCTGATAGCCAGGTTCGCCGCCACCGTTGATTTTCCTTCATTCTCAGAAACACTGGTCACCGCCAGCGTTTTCCACCCTTCTTTTTCCATCCGGTACTCCACACGGGCCGAGAACTTCCGGAAGCTCTCCACAAATCCAAATCCCGCCAGCGGATCGTTGATCAAAAGTCCCTTCTTTTTCCGCCTCAAAAGCTCGCGGATCGATTTATATTTGATTTCATAGGAAATAGCTCCCATGCTTCTTGCATCCAGCTTTTCCTGTATATCCTCCTCTGTCTTCAGTGTATCTTTCATGAAGGAAAGCACACCGAACAGCGCCGCAAATGCTGCCAGGGCCGCCACAAACACTTTCTTCATCACACTTCCGGTATTCATCGGATTATCCGGTGAAAACGGAATGGACGGCTCCTCCAGGATATTGAGGACAATGTCTCCCACCGTATAATAGGAAATACTGGAATAATTATCCAGGATCCCTTCCATGATATCGAAGGACTCCGAGGGCGAAGCCGCCGTCACTGTCAGCTCCAGAAGGTTGGTCTCTCCTGCAATATTAGCCTGGATGTCCGCATCAATAGAATCCACGCCCAGCTTCTCACAGAGGATATCCTGCATCGCCGTACTTTCAATGATCTTCTGGAAGGTTGCCGTCGTTGAATTAGCGCTTCCCAGAGACGAATAAGAAGCAGTTGTTCCCCTGGAAGACACCACAAAGGTTGTAGACGTGGTGTACTGCGGCACATAACGGATTCCCACAAAAACGTATGAAAGCATTGCTGCCGCCAGCGCTCCCAAAAGAATCGCCCACCAGTTGATCAGGATATCATGTACCAGCGTAAACGGCTCTATTTTGTAATTTTCCAAGGTCTGACCGGTTGTCTTTTCCATGATATCACCTCACCACCACTGCTAATTTCGTCGTTGCCGTCACCCCTGCTGCCGATGTAAACTGGTAATCCACATTGTATGTTCCTGCTGTCGCCCAGTCTACATCTCCCGATATGCTCACATTTTCTCTGGCCCCCGGCAGGGAAGCCGCATCCGGATCCGTGAAAAGGTACTCAGCCCCGTTTCTTTCAAATCCTGTCAGAAGACCTGCCAGATCTATAAGTTGTCGGAAAGTCTCGCGGAC
>OGXO01000173.1_pt1 | contig 34512 bp, 29 predicted proteins | sample 1576321 | NCBI WGS metagenome assembly OGXO01 (sample SAMEA3541568, study PRJEB24748) | human gut metagenome | biome: human gut; feature: human-associated habitat; material: faeces | place: China | collected 2012 | reverse complement strand
GTTATTATCTCATGGATAGATAAAACTAGCACGGTACTAGTGATTTACCGTGTACGTCATTTGTACCCGATGGACAGGTTTCTTCTGTTTTGCCATAATAAAAGGCCCTCCTATGAATTAGATTTTATCATAGAAGAACCTTTGATGACATATTTACAGAAAAAGTTTCACACCGCCGAGAAATCATTTTTGGTGCTTCTACGCATATTTAACAATATCATGATGAATCCTTGTTCCTATTTTGTTGCCTATCTATTGTATCCTAACAATATGCTTTATTGCATTTTACCATTCCTCTGCTCCGGAATTAAAAGCTTAATGGCATAAAAGAATCTCTGCCACTCAACCGTACTGCCTATTTTTTCCTTGGCCTAGCTTCCATACTAAATAATCCAGTCCAAACGAAAATTAGTTGTTTTAATCAGTCCTCCCCCACTGATTAAAAATGCTTAACACTACAGGGCTTTGCAAAATCATCTTTTCCTATGACAAAATCATTCACCAGTTTTAACACAAATTATTTGATACGACCAAATCATATTGCCGATTTAAAAATTTTTTCACTTGGTCGAAATCATTTAACACTTGGCTCAAATCAGTTTCTAAAAATTTATAGCCAGACGCATTCTCTTCCAGCAATTTTTTTAGCATACTTTCCATAATTATCTTAGTACAATCAATAATTTCCAATACCCAAACTACCGAATAAGCATTAAAAGAACATCTTAAGAACGAATATGAAATAGCATTTTCATCTTTCCTTATATCAAAATGGTTTTCCACAAAACAAGAATACAAAAAATCAACTATTTCTTGTAAAATAAATAGGGAACTAATCATGCCAAACTTCTTATCCATAATATCTTTGGATACATCTGCTGATTTTATTAAATCATACATTGCTGATGCCTGATAAATAATTTCATTATTAAAATGTTCTATTTTCTTATCTACATCCACTGCTGTAATATCCAATGGATGTTTTTGCGGAAAACATCTATAAAAGAATGGAACTACCCATTTTATAAATACACCCCAAATAATAAGTGATAATGCTAAAAATATTACCAAATAAACTATAACATTCTGCGGAATTATATTTTCATTTTTTATAATGCTGACGACACATGCAGAAAAAATGGAAGATAATGCACCTATTAAAATATTGATCACTTTATCTATAAATACTTCTAATTGTCTATTATTCAAATTCGAAGTATCTTTTATTAAAGATTTCAACGTCTTTATAATCCTATCTATATACATGCCATTTGGGAATTTTACCATTATCTACACCCTCTTTTACTCTCTTATATAAATATGTCGTTCCGCATAGCCTCTCATACTTTCAGGAATATCTTTAAAACCAAATTTATTCCAAGGGAAATTTGCCTCAATATGATATTTCATGGTCCAATCAGGTTTTGCTTTTTTATAAAACTGATTCCTAGATGTTATATATAATTGATAAATTTTTTTGTATGGCAAATCACCAATCTTTTCTTTAGTATCTACACTTACTATATTCTCTATAAGTTCACCAATACAAAATTTTTCATAATTTAATTCCCCTCTTTTACTATTTGTCAGTTCAAAATACAGTACCTTTTTCCAGTCGGGATTTATAATTCCATCATCTTGTTTTAATAAATTATATATTGCTTCTATAATAATCATAGCTGTATATGGAAATTTCATCCTTCTTTTTCCCTTTTTGGGACTAAACAATGCCTTTATCTGCTTTTTTGAAACATCAAAATGAAAATTCCGCATGCATTCTTCTTGAATAAGTCTTCGAACCCCTTTCATTTCTAAATAATAAAATGTAATTTTCTTATTCTCTTTTTCAATGAATTTATATGCCTTAACTTTACCATACTTATATGCTAAAATTGAAACAATTTTTGTTAAGTATCCGTTAAACCTGATTTTTTCTCCATTATTGATTATATCAATAACTTCTATTTTATTCATTTATATCCCCTCCTCAAAAATTTTACTTAAGTTTTATAGTTTTATTTAAGACTTATAATTTAAAATGTGAAACACAAAAGGGCAGAATCTCTCTCCATATAATTACATCGAGAAACTCAACCCTATATAGCTATAGCTTAACATAATTTTTTTATAAATTCAATAAAACGGAGGTGCGGGATGAAGTAAACGAATTGTCAGTTGAGATTGCATTGCATGAGCATAATGTTCGGCTGGTATGCGAAGTACCGGTATTCTGCCGCTCTGTCGATCTTGTAAAATATAATCAGAAGGAGCGGGCCGTGACAGCTGTAGAGTTTAAGACACACAATTGGAAGAGAGCGAATGAACAGGTGATCAGTACGGCAGTTTCATTTGATTATCTGGAAATATGTGTGCAAAAAACCAAAACTCAGAAGGTGCAGGAAAAGATTATTGAGAGATGCGGTGAACTGGGAGTGGGCATATATTTTATGGAAAGTGAAAATCAGCAGTTTGAGCATGTGCTTTTGCCGCAAAAAGTGAAAAAGATGTGGGAAGTGTAGAAGACGCAAGTGATTCAATTCATAGAGAAAGGCGGGTGCGCTCTGCGTGGATGATGTAATTAGAATGCTTAGATATAATACAGGTACGGATAAAAAGGCGTTTGTAAAGTTTAAAAATGACTTTGATGCAGTTATTTTTAATGCAACAATTGTGGCATACAGTGGAGCTGCAGTTGCAGATTTGGTATGAGGGATTTAGAGAGTACTTTGTTGAGGAGAATAAGTGGGGGATGAGAAGGTCGTAAAATTTGTCAAAAGATATTAAAAAGTAGATATTGTCAAAAAAAGATTATTTTGTCGAAAAATGTAGAAATAAAAGCGAAAATATGATATTATTTTAATAGTTTCTTAATGGCAGGAAAAGAGAAGTGTTTCTTTTCTTGCCATTTTTTAAATAAATTATTTGAAAATATATATAATTAGTAGAAATATCCGAGTGTTTATTTTCAAAATAAAAGTTTCCCCAAAATATTTTTTATTGATATATTAAGATTCCAGATGATGAAAGTATGAATAATGAGGTAAGGAGTTTTACATGATACGGTAAAATTTTTATATTGCTGAAGGAAATAAGTACTTATCAGTTTGTATGTTTTGCATTTGAGCTTGTGGTAGAATAATTTTTACAGGACAAAAAGCGTCAAATAGGCGGGAGATTTATTTGTTAGTAACAGCAGTTATAAAAAATAAGATAGTTTTATTTTTACGAGACTAACTATTAAAGAAAGTCAAGTATAAAAACCAAATTTCATACTAAAGTGGCAATGACTTTTCATTGCAATCAGTACCTTGAAAACTGCATGACAATAAGAGCATCCTTGTAGGTGCTCTGAAAAGGGAATAGTTATAGAAAAATTTAAATGGCCGCTATGTATGGTTGTCCTGATTTTTCCATTGCAAAAATGGTTCTAACAAGTTTTTTGGCGGCATGAGATAAAGCTACATTATAATGCTTTCCTGCGGAACGCTTTTTTTCAAGATATGCACCGAAGGATTTATCCCAGTGGCAGACATACTTTGTCGCATTGTAAAGGGCATATCGGAGATATCTGGAGCCCCGTTTTTCCATGTGGGAATGACAGTTGTCCAGTTGTCCGGATTGGTATGTAGAAGGAGACATCCCCGCATAGGCCAGTATCTTATCTGCAGAATCAAAACGACTGAAATCACCTATTTCAGCAATAATCATTGCCCCCATCCGGTAACTGATGCCGGGAATGGTAAGAATAGGAGATTTGATTTCTTCATCCATGATCTGCTTGATAGCTGCCTCGATTTCATCAATTTCAGAAGTTAATTCCTGAATAAGCTTGATGGTATGTTTTAATTCCAAAGATTTCGCAGGCATAACAGAGCCTATAGAGTTTCTGGCAGTCTCTCGGAAAAGGACAGCAGTATCTTTGTCATAATGACCTTTGGAGGCTTTAGAAAGCAGATTTGTCAACTTAGTAAGATGAGCAGAGGCAACATAAGAAGCACCTGGGAATTCAAACAACAACGTATAGACAGATGTCATATGAAGGGTGGGAACAAGATTTTCCAGTTCCGGAAAAAGGATGCAGACAAGTCGGGATATAGATACCTTGAGAGCAGAGCGTTCCTTTACTTTATCAAAACGATATCGAATCAGTGACTTTAATTCCTCGTTGTGATAAGATGTGTCTGAGTAGGACTTTAAGTTCACATCAGACATCAGCATAGAAGCAATTGTGCGGGCATCTACTTTATCCGTTTTGGTCTGTCTAAGGCTTAGACTTTTTCTGTACAGATTGGTATGTAATGGATTGATAATGTAGGTCGGGAAACCTTTATCTAAGAGATATCCGAGAAGATTGTAACTATAGTGTCCAGTGGCTTCGAGTCCTACTTTTACTTTGTTAACACCATCCATAACAGATAAAATATTTTGATAGAGTTCAGTAAAACCAGAGAGGTTATTCGTGATGGAGAAGGAATGAAAAAGAACTTCGCCATCTGAGTTAGTGATAAAGCAGTCGTGCTTATTTTTAGCAACGTCAATTCCTACAAAAATCATATAGGACCTCCTTAAAATGAATTGATACTGTTTTAAAATCCACAGGGCTCTTTGAGATTGTAACCTACTTCCTGATAAACCGTCATGCGGTAACTAACTGATTAACAAATGAACAAAGAGACTGTGGTTGGAGCCTCGTATGAACCATCAAGTGGTAGGAGGGATGAACCAATCCACAGTATCTTAAAATAGCATAGTCTAACCTGTAGAAAAGGTAAAGAACGACTATGACAATACTAATAGTAGGAGGATGTCAAGATGATTGAATGGATTGGAAGTGATTATGAGAAGAATATAAAGCTTTGGTATAAAAAGGTAAGGGCAGGGGAAGAAGACACACTTTTTCTTCGGTTAAAGGAGAATAATGATTTTTTTGCACTACAGAATTTTTTTCTTATTTGTATGAAAACAAATAAAAGGCTAAATTTACGTATTTCATGCCCATCAAAGACTAATGAATTTAGAATCAGACATTATATTTATGCATGCTGGCATCTAGCAAATGAAATTAGAATTAATAACAGTATAGTAAAGAAAGTTACTGCCGTTGAATTTTTCAGAATTCTTCCGCTGATTCCTATTGATAAAATGAGTTATCGCTTTTTGGCATCTCGAATTGAAGATATCGAAAAAAAATGGAAGAAATCTATTGGAACGGAAATGCTTGAATGGTTGAAACACGTTGAAGAAACTGAAAGTGATTATAAGGTCAGATGCGTAGAAGTGCCAGGCCATGAAGAAAGAGCCCTTATGATTTTGGCTTTGACAGGATTATACGGAGAGGTACGCGGTATCAGCAATCTTACAAAAGCTAGAAGACGACATTTTGCAGACGAAAAGTTTAAAGAACGTGTCAAAAATATTCCGTTTTTAACTTTTTTGATTTTTTCTTTGTTTGATAGAATTAAGCATGTGGAGATAGCAAATGGATACAAAGAGAAGAAAAGACAAAAAGAAAAACAGGCTAGAGTAATATTGAAGGAGAGAGAGATGCCAGAAGCTCTGCCGAAAGATGAAGATATTATTGCTGATCTTTTTACAGCATGGGATTTTTCTGACGGAATTTTGCAATTATTGGAAAATATTGTTGAGCATGCAGGCACAGACAGGAATGGAACAGGGACTCTTAGTATCCGTATTCACACATATGCCAATGACGAAAAGTATTTGAAAGAAAATTATGATCAGTATTTTAAAGGATATGAAAACAGTTATAGAAAAGAATACGAAAAAATAGTTGATGAAAAGTGTATTGTTGATTGTACGGAGAAACAGTATTTCAGAGAATGCCATGGGGAGTTATATGAGCAGTTAAAAAAGGGCAGGTTTGTAGAAAAATCGATAATTGAAGATTATGAAAAAGTAAGAAAAAAAATAGAGACGAGGAGGAACAGGCGGAGTAAACCAGAGTGTTTTCTTGATATCCAAATTGCGGATATATCAGGGAGCAATATATGTGATGTTTTTAAACAAAATCTCATAAAGCAAGAATATAAAGATAACAATGATTTTGAGAATATAAATGTAAGGAGTTTTTTTGATCCCAATCATGCAGAGAGAAGAATTTTTCAAAAATATTATAGGGGCCAGAATATTGTGCATCATTATGGCTTGCAAATATTCGCATCAATTGTGGTAAATAATGACGGATATTTTTATGTAAGAAGTCATTCTGAAGAAAAGAATGGTAGAGATATGATATACGATACGACTCGCGAGCCGGTGGAAATAAGCGAGTTGGATTTGAAAGATGCAATGGAGGGGACCAGATATCAAATTTTGTTACCTTTTCGCAGACAGAATGTACAGGAACGTAACAGTACGGTTAATGTTAATGTCAGTTACCATACAAGGCTTTTAGAAGATTGGAATATTATAGAAAAAACCAATAATGATAATTTTGATATTTTTTACAAAGAACTAAGGGATTATAAAGGCGAAAAGCAAACAAAGGAAAATATTGTGAGTGTTCTTTCAGGATATCTGAGAAAAATGAATGCAAGTGAATTAAGCATAGTTGTTTTTGATATGAATAATATTGCAGCTGATAAAATAGAAATTTTTTGTAAAGCCCTAATTCGTTATATTGCAACAGGAGCTGAAAGGGACAATATAGCTATTCTTAACTGTAGTACAGAAAATTTTGTAAGTATTGTACGGATTTTTTCCGTTTGTTATGACAAAAATGGGATGAGTAACTGGATGGGCGATTCCCAGGTGTATCTGTGTGGGAAAGATACCCTTCAGGAGTTTCTGATATCGGGTGGTGATATACATACGCTGTTGACACGTGTAGAAAAGCTGGCTTTTTCAAGGAAGATTCATCCTATGTGTATTCAGATTATGAGAAAAATCCTTGAGAAAAAGCAAAATGTAGGAGAGCCATATACAATTGATTCATCTGAGGAGAAAAAGTTTGAATATACACCTTTTGATTTACTGCTAAAAAAGGACAAACTTACATTTTTTGAGAATAATGTGAAAAATATCTTAAATAATGATATACAAAAAATCGAAAGCGGATGTAGGATAGAACCAACCCATATGCGGTTGGGGTCGAAAATACATATTAACATTTTTTATGAGGCAGAGCTTTTGTTTTATAATAATTATTACACAAGCCGTTTCAGCAGTCTCCTTTTGAAGAAGCTTGAAAAAATTATTGAAAGAGATAATAAAAAGATAGATGAAAAATCCCCTATATGTTTGGTTGGCTATGATACATATTCTGAAATGCTTCTTTGCGAAATGAAAAGTATGCTACAGAAGAGGTTCGGGATAGAATGCCCATATGTGGTGTATGAGGTGAGAAAAACGAAAGGTGTTAATCTGCGTTATTTGGAATCCGTGCAGCCTGGGATGCAAGGAGTGATTATTGTACCTATAAATTCAACATTAACAACATTTAATAAAGTACATGCAGAATTGCAAAAAGAATTGAAAAGGACGGACCGATTTTTACCGATAATCGGGTATATGGGGATAATTCAGGTATTGGATGATGACAAAAGAAATACAGAATCCCATTTAACGAAGTGTGAAGAGATGTACTGGGATTCGATAGATTTTAAAGGTCGCTGTATTAGCAGTAAAAAATTACTGGGAGCAAAATCTGCTGATTATTTGATAGAAATCAAAAGCAAATGGTCTGATCCACAGAAATGTAATCAGTGCTTTCCTACAGACTGCCTTTTTGAAACTCCGTTAATAGAAACGGATAAGTCTTCAGTGGTTCCAACGCAACTTATCGGATTAAAGGAAAAATTTGCCGATTCGAAGAAAAAAATACCAGGATGGAAATCAGGAGATGGGAAAGTAGAGGAACTGAGAGACTTTTTTTATCACGGTCATATCGTGCGAGGGGATAATCATTTTTGTTATTATATAAGGACAGCGGCGTATTATCAGAAATATAAAGAAAAAATTAAAAACTGGCTGAAAGAAACGGTTCGACTGGAGATATTAAAAAAAGAAAAGGATGATAGTATCGTTTTTAGTGTAATTGTAGCACCTATGCATTTCAGTAATACTGCTTTCGTAGAAGCTGTTAATGAAAATGTTTTTGAAGGGGCATCTTACGTTTTGCGAATTGAAAGTGAAAAAGAATTTCGTGATAATATCCAGACAAAGTATAGTGATCTTACTGCGCTGTATCGAAATCTTTTAATAACAGGGAATCGCGCTGTAATTAATTTTTATTTTGTCGATGATAATATTATTACAGGAAAAAGTTTTTACCGTATTAAACATTTAGTGAAATCCTTGTTTAGTAAACACAGTCAGAATATGGTAAGGGTTAATATTTTTAAATCAGTTATTGTACTTTTGAATCGACTTTCACCATTTTCTATAACAAACTATGCTGAAGATATCAATGATTACTTTGCATATCTTAATTTGAATATATCAAATCTTCGATCCTTTGAGGATGCTTGCTTTTTATGTAAAAGAGCATCGGATAATCAAAAATTGGCAGAATATTCTTCTACGAATGCTATTAACAAACATTGGGTTGATAAAAAAGAAAAATATAAGTTGAAAACTCTTACTGAGATAAAAAATGAATTTTTAGAGGAAAAAGGAAGCATACGAGTAGAAAGATTATTTAAGCGTATGTTAGCTACGCATAGGATCAATGACAGATTGACAGAACTAGACAATTCAAAGAATAATACAGTCAAAGTATATGAGGCTATTGTTAATGCTATTTTGGAAGAAATCGATTCTCCAAAAGAAATGTTAACGGCGTATATATATGCTGTTGCGTATCCATTTGTTGTATATCGTAAATCCTGTCGAGAAGCTGTTTTTCGAATGCCGATTATTTTATTCGAATTATTTATAAATAAAGAAACAAAGGGAAGATTACTCAAGCGGATTGATGAGGGAGAAGATATGAACTCGATATCAGAAACAGCGGCAGATGAACTTCGATTTATGGTTAATAAATCCATGAAACTTAATAAAATAATACAAGCGATAGAGCGGGCTGATCAAGAAGAGTTCTTGCTTTTCTTAATTAAAGTTTCCGTAGAATTGAGATGTAATTATATCATTCGTCCAGACAGGATAGAGTGTGTATTAAAAAAATATTTTAAATTGACATCAGAAGATGAACTGTTTGCGGAAAAGAGAAAAAAATTTATAATTTATTTTACTGCAATGGTAAAAAAACTATTATCTTTGAGTTCAGACAGTTCAAAAATAACATATTTTGAAAAATATATCTACGATAAACTGAAAAGGTTGCAGGATAAAAGGAAGGAAGTTGAGAAAAATGCATTTTCCCAATATTTATATGAGGTTTATCTTGCGTTATTTTTAGAAAATACAGGAGGTTTATTGGATGCCGTAAAAGATCTCAGAACAGTTCCGGGGAATAATCAGATCTCTTTAGAAGGATATTATCTGGATAATTATATGGAAACATTGAAAATTAACGAAGTTGAGGATCAACAAAATTTATCGAAGAATTTTGTTGATGTTTATAAATATCTTGATAATAATCAAAGCAATTTAGAAAATGGTAAAAATCAATTAGAAGGAGATTCCCATAAAAATATCGAATATTATAATCAACTTGCAGGGAAAATAAGAAATCTTACAGAAGCTCATCGGGTGCAGTTTTTGTTTTCTCATGAAGAGGAAACACTTAAAATTCATGAGAATGATGACAATAGAGTGAAATTTGATAAGAAAATACGTAAATATGATGCGTTTTCATGTAATGTGGATGAACACTTGATTATTGAGGAGGAACAGATAGAAAAATTACGTAAAAAAATAAAATTGGACACGCTGGCTTTCGATGGTAAATATGCTCTTATTGTATATGTAAGAAATCGAGATAAGGAAGAAGAAGGCGAAAACTCCTATTTTGAACCGATTTATCTTCTTTTAGAATATAATGAGGAAATCAAATTTAAACAATTGACACAAATAAGGAGAGCTCTGGTATTTCGTAATATGATGTTTCGGCAATTTCAGAGAGATTTTGAAAATAATGTAATACAAACCTGGATTGAGCAGTTAAGGGTATTAAAACAACTTGAAAAAGCAAGGGCGTTTGTGCATGCCAAAAATTTTGCTGTGGATGATAAGTCAAATGTGTGGAATATGTGTGAAGGATTTTTTTATGGTCGTCCTATTGATATTGAAAATCATAAAAAAGAGTTTGGGAAATATCAGGAAGGCTGCATATTTGAACTTATGACAGACATACGAATCGGACGCATTAATCTGCTGCTGTTGTCAAATTCTGAATTTCAGACAGACAGCAATAGCGGCAGACATCTTTTCCGATTAGCAAAGGAGCATATTGAAGGAATAAAAAAAACAAAGTATTGGGAAAGCATATGTATCTGTGACCAAAATAATAAACCAATAACGGGGCAATCAGTGATACCAGAGAATATTTACGCTGAAGAATTGGAGAAAAACAATAATGGCCGATACAACAGAGTAAATAAATATTTATCTTATTTAATCTCCGAAACCATCCATAGTGCAAAATTATATGGGGAAAGAGAAAAAGATAAGAAAGTTCATATATCAATATATAAGGAAGCGGAATATCTTTACATATGTAATAAGATAAAAGGTATCATAGATGACCAGAAAAAGAGAATAGAGGATGGACTAGCAAGAAAGGGGAATGGTATTTCACTTGCAGTAGTATGCGAGTATTTTATTAAGCAATACAAAGAGCGATATGTGAAGATAAGTATAGAGGATGAATTCTTTAAAATCGGACTGCCTATCTTCAAAAATTAGCCATTGAAAGGAATAGATTATGACAAACCAACTAAAAGATAATGTGGCAAGCATTAATAAACTGAAGATATACATAATTGATGACTGCAAAACAAGAAGAGAAGCAATAATAGATTATTTTGAATCCGTACAGCGCCTATTAGACGGGGAAAAATATGATGAAAAAAAAGATTTCCCCAATTGCCAGGTATGTTTTGAAAATAAAGGCATAAGCAAAGTTGAATATCAAGAAATTTTGCCGGACGAAAGAGAAGCGGATAATAGTTACTATACATTTGCAAAAAACGCACCGTGGGTGATAGAGATAGGTAAAATTCTAAAACAAAAAGAAGCCAGAATTTTTCTAATAGATTTGGCGCTCAGTGAGGCAGAGGTGGAGGCATTCAGCGCAGGAGATGGAACTTTTATGGCATCCACAGCAAAAGATATATTGGCATATATTGATGAAAAGACTCAGCAAAAGGAGTATGTTATTTTTGAGTCAATTGCAAGGAATCTGGTAGAAGGCATAAACGCAATTTTAGATATTCCTCAGGGAGAATATTTTAACCAGATTCAATATGATACGTTGCTAGGAGGATATTTTCAAGCGCATTCTCCGGTTGATGAGAAAGTTGAGGCTATCAGCGATGCATTTATGAAGGCGTTGGAGGGAATAGAATGACTAAAAGAAAAAAAGCAGATATACGTGATGAGTGGTATTCTCTTTATGGATTTATGGAAAAGAATTTTTTGAGTAAAGGAAGCTTGTTTCATTATACGACAAGAGATAATTTGTGGAATATAATAGAATCCAACTCGTTTTATGCGAGACATATAAGATTTTCAAATGACAGTGCAGAATATTATATAGGGAAGAAAGAGGTAGAGACGATAGGAAATGAGGGCAAGGAATTAACGGATTTGAATGATTGTTATATGGTTTGCTTTTGTAAGAAAGATGATATTTTAAGTCAATGGAGAGAATATGCGCGTGGTGGAGTATCATTTGAACTAAATTTTACGGAAGATATGTTTTATACGATTATGTGCAATGAAAAAACAAAGAACGAGAACGAGAAAAACAAAAACATTCATGCGATGTCTATGTATTATATACCATTAAGATTTCATTTTAGACCCGTTCAATATAAGGTGGTTTATTCTGTACCGACTTCAGTAATATATTTGAGTAAAAATGCTGGACAGTTAGGGCAGGGGCGCAAAGCGGGAGTAAAGAAGATAAAAGAGATTGTGGAAATTATAAACGAGAGGGCAGAAACGATGGAAAAAGAAAGAATGTTGAAAAATATACTTCCGTTTATTAAACATGTGGGTTTTAAAGAAGAAAGGGAGTATAGGCTTCTGTTTTCCGGTATAGATGATATTTCGCCATATGTTGTTGACTATCTGACCGATCGGGGGAGAAAAATTCCATATATACGAGTGCAGTTCGGGAATGCTGAAAAAGGAGAAGAAATGAAATGTACGATTAAATATTATAAAGTCGGCACACAACTTATCAATCAGTGTAAAACACATTTGAAGAATGGGAGGTTAGAGATACCGGATAAACAAGAATCGATTGAGATTACCTTAGAAGAGGAAAAGTGTAAGAGAGCAAACAAAGACGCAGGCCATATATATATAGAAAACTGTAAATATCAAAAATATATTTTTGAAATGATCGACTATTACGTGACAAATTATAATAAAACATATAGTAGAAACGTAAAGGTATGGTGCGGTGGGCATCTTCCGATACGGGGAATAACAATAGGACCTAGCGAGGATGCACAGGAACTTCGGGAAAGTGTTAGCCAGAAAATAAAAAGTACCTATTGGCTGAAGTATGCAACAGTTAAATTGAGCGATATACCATATAGAGCAAGAGTATGAAGATTCTAGCATATAATAGAATCGTATAATTGAAAAGAATAATGCAATAGAAGAACTATAGAGTGATATTGTAAACTGGGAAAAGAGCTTTTTAGCAAGCAAGGCGTCTGGATAAAAAAGTCCAAAATACCATTTGTATATTAATGAGTTTCATATTTTAATTACTCTAAAAGCAGGAGGAATGATGTCAAAAAGTACACTTGATAATTCTAAGGAAAAAGATATTGGTACAATGCTTCACATTTTAACCGGGGATATTACCAATACAACTATATTGAAAAATGCCCCAACTGCTTCTGGAGAGAGTGTGGAAATAGATACTATAGTAAACGCAGCGAAACCAACATTAATGGGAAGCTTCCGTGGAGTTGATGGGGCGATTCATAATGCGATTGATGAAGTGTTACGGAAGCAATATGATGGCGCAGAGAAAATCCCTACCTTTAATGATATGATTCGTTCTGAATTAAATATAAAAGGGTCGCAGAATCAGATCCTATGCCCACGGGGAAAGGGAGTTATTACAAGGGGATATGGATTCTGTGATTACGTAATTCATGTTGTAGGATCGAAATATGATATAGGGACTATAAATGAACCCCTATCATTTGTTGATAAATACCTGATCCAGCATGAAATATGTTCCAGTTCCAGGATAGGGATACTTGAATCTTGCTATCATGAAATTGTAAAAATTTTAAGAAAATATCCAGATATAAAAAATATCGCTATCCCGATTATCAGTTCAGGGGAATACGGGTTTCCATTTAAAATGGCAGTGAAAATAGCAATTGCAAGTATAGGGAATGCTTTGTTGGAATGGCAACGGGAAGATGAAGAGTCCTTTAACAGTAAATCGGAGTGGATACAAAATATTTATTTTTTTGTATGGAATAATAGCGAAGATGATGTGAAAGATGTCTTGGAGGAATATAAGGGAATATTTTCTGCTGGACAGCAAGTGGTGTGGCAGAATTCCTTCCGCGCACAGTTGCAGTATTTAGTTGAGATTTTTAAATATGACAGGAACAGAGGGGATTTTTGTATAGCAAGAATGATACGGCTTACACTTTCTTTTTTACGGATTTTTTCGGTGTATACATATTTAAAGGATCTGGGCGGCGGTCATCGATGGGAAAGACGACGATTTTGGGTTGAATTGACAGTAATTTTGAAAATAGTTCTTGCGATGATAATTGGAGCATTATTGATAAAAGAAGATATTTGTCAGTTGGGAACGGTTAACATAATGCTGAAGGCATTGATTTGTTATGATCTTGTGGATACGATAACGTATCTGATTTCCCTTCTTTTAATGGCAGATGTGCAGAAGCCGTCGGCAAATGTGATACGTTCCATGTTGCTGCTTTTGTTTAATTTTATTGAAGTATCGCTGGAAATGACATGTTTATTTTATTGCCAGTTTGAGGATAGGGAAATGACAGCCTTACAAGCGTTAGAATCAGGACTGCTAGGGAATATGCCGGCAGGAATAGAGAAAGAAATAGAGTTTGCTGGTGACTATATATTGTATTATGGGGACATGGCATTGAAGTTCTTCTTTGTGACTTTGGTGTTTGGTTATTTGGCAGGACATATGAGACAACGGAAATTTAAAAGCTGAATGAAAAATAAAGAGAGAGTTTAGGCAAAACAAAGGTAAGCACTAAATATTAATGCGGTCAGATACAAAATTACCTCAGTCCTTTGCGAATTGGAGTAATTTGTTATAATTCACATTCGATTTTTGATAGATTGGAGTTTTTCACTTCAAGATGCCAGCTGTTCATCGGTCAAATCTTCAATTGGCCGGTGTTTCATAAGAAATTTTTATGATATCCGTAGATATTTAGTCCGGGTGTTTTTGCCATCTCATCCCGTTATCCAGTTTACCAGTCCTTATTGTGTTAAAAAACAGGTAAATAATTATGTCATAGACGCGGAATGTTAAGAGATGAGAGTCTCTTAAATGAAGACAAAAAATGTGAAATACGAAAAACATAGAAAAAATCTCTGAAACATTGACCTGTGATGCGTATTAAAATATAAAAAAAGAACTTTGAAGGTGGCATAATGGTGGATATTAATGTTGTAGTTGCCAATAACATTATGGATCAAATGAAAAAGCACAATACAAAACAGATTGATCTGGCAAATGCGATTGGTGTATCCAAACAGATTATGAGCAAAATGTTGAATGGCTCCAGATTGATCAGCGTTGCAGAGCTTCATAAAATTGAAGATTATTTTCATATTAAAACGGATGATTTGCTGCAAATCTATGCGGAACCTGTAGAGGTAGATGTTATGCTTTTATGGGAAGGGTTGGATCAGAAGCAGCCAGAGAAGCTTTGCGTACAGCGGACGAACTGGCAGATATGATTATTTTTCATGCAAATGTCCGCGAAAATGCAAAGGCTATGTCTGAAATATGGGAGATGTAAAAAATGGCTGTACTATTTGAGGGAATTTTATATAAAAGGAATCCGAAACGGTTTGGGCAGATCAGAGAGCTTGCCACAGGATTTTCCAGTTTTTATATTGGGCAGAATATTATCCAGGATGATATTTTTGCTGTCATTGAAAATTATGCGAGAACAAAGGGGATGCCGTTGGAATGGCTGCGTTTTCCAATTCAAGATCCGGAATTGTATGCCTGCACATTTGTACGTGGCGGGCGCATTTTTGTTATGCTCAACGCAGGAATTCCGATATCAAAGCAGATATTTGCAGCGGCTCATGAATTGTATCATATACGTAGCTTTTTGGAAGATAATGACTCTGAATTGGCAAAAAGAGGATCGCTTTTAGAGGCTGACACAATTGAAACCGGTACGGCAGAAGAAGCGGAAATGGAGGCCAATGCATTTGCAGGAATTCTTCTGGTGCCTGTAGATGCGCTTGAGCAGCAGATCCGAATTTTCCAAATTAATAAAGAGTTAATAGAAACGAAGGATATTCTCACGCTCATGGATATTTTCGCCGTTCCATATAAGGCTATGGTGCTTCGCTTGCTGGAAGAGAAGATAATATCCGATGCCCGGGCGAAAGAGTTGATAGATATTCCTTTTCGTGAAATAAAAAAATCATGCAAATTACAGGTAAAGCAAAAAGATGGGATGTGGTTCCGGCAGGATATGGGGAATTTGGCAGCCTTTTGGAAAATCTTACCGTAAATATAGAGCGAGAAGCATTACCGAAAAGTCGACTGGAAAGTGATTGGAAGAAATTGGATAGGATAAAAAAGTTGTATAAGATAGAGTGAGGGAATATGCCAGCCCTTTCTGCTGGCGTTCGAACAAAATGGGTTTAGGCTACCTCTATTTGCAGATTCTACAGACTCGGGGCAGGAATTAGAGAGAAAGTTTATTGGTGAAAACATATGGATAATAAAAGAATTGTGTCAGTAGGAAAGGCTTCTGCCAAAAGCGAAAAGACATCAACGCACATCCCGTCGAAGATCCAGGCGGATACGTTGTTTACTTTTACAACAGAACTTGATCATATAATGGCTTATATAAAAAATAAAATGGTGCCTCCGAGATATTGCGAGGAGGATATCAGGTATCTGAAAATCCGCCATTTAAAAAAGATTGCATATCCCATGAAATGTTTCTGTGATATTAATCTGCACCGGATTGAGGAACATTTGCAGTGGTATGGATACTATGGACTGGCTTTTACAAAGGACTGGGGTATGCAAAGACAGATCCAGCCGATTCAGTATATCAATCCTAACTCTGAGTTGCGAAAGGATTTTACGACAGCGTTTTCGGCTGCGCTTAAATCAGATGTCCGAAAAGAATCAACAATACAATTTAAGATGAAAAGCTTTTTGCTCCATGAAATGATGTATTATAAGCCATACGAAGGGAAAATGAAAAACAGGAACACTGGAAAAATTGAGAAAAAATGTTTTACCGATGAATGCGAATGGAGGTTTATTCCGGATGTAACCAGAGCTGGATTTGAACAGGTGTATTTTGACGAAAACATTTTAAATGTCGGAGGCTTAAATGATTTAAGTAATGCGATGTCTGGACTTCAGGAGATATCTCTGAATTTTGATTATGCTGACCTCAAATACATAATTGTTAAGACCCTTTCAGATTTTGATATTTTGGCTGAACAAATCATGACATGGGGGCTTGATAAGTCAGGAGAATATCAATTGCTCTCAAAAGTTATCATATGGGATAATTCAAAGGGGGATTTTTAATGTTTGTTGATTTTAACAGAGTTTTCAAAGGTAAACCTCAGTCACAGCTTGCTGTTCCTCCGGCACTTATCGAATATTTGAATCGCTCGCTTCCCGAAGGTGTCAAGTATGTGGCTGATGAAAATGGGGATTGTGTTATTACCGGTACGGATAATTCGTTTACGCTAGGAGGATTTTCATTAGACCTGACTGATGAACAGAAAAAGATTCTCGGTAAACATTACACGGATAAGGACATTTTTGAATATTCATACAACGCACAACAGCCTATTCGGTTGAGTTTGATTAAAGACGGCTATGTTCTTCTTAATGGACAGGAATTTCCTGTAAAAGAAATGGCATATAATCCATTGGCATCTATTAAATGTGTTTCAGGATCATTTTGGTTGTCTCCCCCCAGACTACCTGATCCATTTGAAATAAAAGTTGGGTGTGATAAATATGAGCGTACCCTGAAAGTTTCCAGAGTTCCAAATAACAGCATTTCAATTTGGGCATTTGAATCAGAGAAAGAAGAACCACTGTGTCTGAAATATTTCGCTGACAGGAAGACGCAGCGGATGACTTTAAATATATCATTGAATCTTGGAAGGGCAAAAAGTGTTAAAGATATTGTTGAATCAACATCAATCTATAATGCTTATCTTGAAGGAAAGGGAACGCTTTTAGGACAAAAACTAAATAGTATATCATGCGCAGACAATGGTAAAAAATTTAACAGTAATAGTATTCTGTTTTGGGAAAAAGTGTTGAAAATAGAAGAGTATCTCGAGGTATCTTTTATTCCGCCAAAAGATGATGTGGATTTTCATACTGCCTGTGTGATAGAGCAATTATATCAGAACCTCATTCATAAAATCCCTGTTCGTAACAACCAAAAGATTAATTATATTGATGGTGAGTGGGATTTTAACGATATTGGAAATGATATGAGTGAGTCAATAGGGAAGCCATTTTTCTTTGAATTTGAAGCAGTATCGGAACTTGATCTGTTTGGCGTAAAGATAGAAGTACCTTCGTTGATCTGCATATTTGATGCCTTGCTTCAGGATTGTATTAGGAAAGGTGAAAAGCAGCGGTTAGTTCTTGCGGATGAAAGCGAAGAGAAGGAGCGATATACATCGACTATGTGTTTTAAAACTGAAGAGGAATTGGCAAAATACAAAACAAAAGGATCTGACGATATAATTACTCTTTTTCATGATGCGAAACGGGTGCAGGAGTATTTATAAAAAGACGAAACATAGGAGAATGATTGATGAGATATCCAAGAGAATGGAATGAGCATGAACGCAGGATTAAAGAGATATTTCACAATATTTATCGAACTCAGATTTGGGTTAGTATTGAGAAACTGGAAGATATTCGAACACCGGAAGAATTAGAAGAACGCCGGATGGTAGCAAAGCTGAATGTAATGACGATGGATATGCTTGAATATGATGAATCATATTTCGGAGAAGATTCTAATCAGAGACCGGCAGGATATCGACCTTATTTTTATAGTTATCTGATCTATATGGATGCTAGGTCAGATTTCCAGACATTGATAAAGTTAAGAGAAATGGGCGATCGGTGGTTCATAGCAGAATTTCGAAAACCTTATTCAGCTGGTTGGGATGAATATGAGGGAGTCATAGAAAGCGGTGCCAGTCCGGTGATTTTTAGAGAACGTAGCATATACATATCTGATGATACTTTGGATCAGGCAATACTTGACAGGATTAATGACGTTTATCCGGTGGCACCAGTGTCTGGCGATCATGTGATAAGGGGACAGTTAAAGACTTTACTGGATGGAGTACATTTTACATCGACAAGGATATATAATGTCGGAAATGGGAATCTTATACGTCTGTCAGGGGATTCATTTAAAATGATGTTTGATGTAGGATATCATCAGAGGTCACATCCTGGTGGCAGTAGAATGAAATATGGGGCGGCCGTCAGAAGTTTTCAAAAAGTTATTCCGAATGCGGTGGTACTGTCCCACTGGGATGATGATCATATTATGGGATGTGTATATGCTCCGGAGAAATTATTTGAATGTTCCTGGATCGCACCGGAAATTGTTAAGAAAAATGCGATCAGCGCAAAACGGTTGGCTGCATATTTGACTAAGAAAAATAAACTGACAATTGTACAGAGAAATTCTGCGGCGCGGAAGCTGGTTGAGATAAAAAATCCAGATTCTACAATAACATTTTATGTTGGGGCAAATAGGAAATTTGATTTATCAAAGGAAAACTGTGGCGGTATTCTGATCGAGATTAAAAATCAGCAGAATGGGAAATTGACAGAAAGTCTGTTTTCAGGAGATGTTCCGTATAAAGCAGTAAAAAGCGTAATATGGGATCTCAGAACGGAAGGGTATGATAATTTGATTGTTCCGCATCATGGATCTGATATGGATTGTTCCGCTTTGAAAGTGAAAAAGAGCGCAGTAGCGGTTGTTTGTGGCGATGGAACTGCAACAAGACCATGTAAACCACATAAAGAAAAATTAGAATCCGGCAAAACTGGCTATGAGGTAATTACTACTGGGGAAATGGGACATTTTTGTAAAGACCTTGACTTGGGATAATGGTAGAAGAGTATTAATTCTAGTCGTACTTATACTTTGAAAAAACGGGACATTTTAAATTGCCGGGTGCTGGGGAGATGGGGATTACAAAGACTGGAACTTGACGGCGTGACATCGCCCACACAGGATCAATCTGTTCATTTGAAGGGGGATTTATGAATAATATAGAATATCATATTCGGTGTTTTGACCAATATAGATCGCAATATGAGAATGAGTATAATGCTTATATTGAGAGCTGTATGAAGGAGCGGGAAAAATACGGCGTGATAACGCTATATTTAACGACAGAAGAAATGGATATGGTTGATACACTGCGTCAGGCCATATATTCAGCGGTTGTTTTGTTGGAGCAAGTAAAGATAACTGACAGGAATATAAGGAAATTTGTATCGGGAATTCGTTATATTAATAATCTTTTTAAACATTCTGCTGAGATGTTTGAAGTTGCGCAGATATCATGGTCAGGTGTTCGATTGACGTGTAAAATAGAAGATGTCGGGGGAATGAAATTTAAGGACGTGGAATCAAGGCCGATCCTTCTTTTTGGAGATCTGGATCAAGTTTCAATAGATGATAAGGTGGATGGGAAAACTAGAGCGGTCTTTAGAGCACAGAAGGAGAATTATGTTTCTGAAATTAAAGGAAAGGATTGCATCGGAATTTTAAGAAAGTTGGAAAATCTAATAAGGGAATACTATAAACAGGATTAAGTCAAGAAATATTTATTTTTTAGGGCATCAATTATTACTGTTTTCTTTCGGTTCATGAGAGCCGTCTGGTCGATACCGGTGCTTTGAGAATATTGATATTTTCAGCATTTGCAGCAGTTGGAGTTAGATAGCTATTTGTTCTTTTGTGTGTTTCATCGTTAGTCACGATGTGCAAGAGTCCAACTTTTTGTCCGCACCCCCAATTGGAATATAAAATTCAGCAATATGCTATATTGAGTATATACCATAAAAAGTGTTATACTTTTCCTACATAATCTGTATGCTATTTTATTAATGATGATTTGCTTAGTTGGAGGGAATATGTGTTTTTATATTGGGATTGAGGATTTGGCGGCAAACGCGCTGATCGAGGTGTTGAAAAAGACGGATAAAAGATTTCTTACGTATCATGAACTTGAAAGTTATGGTTCAGAAGTGGTTCAAATCTTAAAGGAAAATGGAGAAAAAGCGGTTTTGATTCTGTCACGGGATAATACCGATGCTTTGTTCAGGAATTATTCGGATTTTTTTGAAGAAAACGAAGAAGAGGGCGAAAAAGGGATTTCGCTGAAGGAAGGAAAGGATGTAGATGATCTGGTACACCAGTTCCGGGGATATCTTGCATTGGATGTTTTGCTTGCATTTATGAATCAACGTTCGATTCAGGCTTTAGGGGTGTAAGTATGAAAGAGTACAAAAGGCTGAAAGATCCTATTTACGGATATATCCAGATACCAGTAAAATATATGAATAATATTGTAGATACGGCTACATTTCAAAGACTGCGGAGAATACTACAGACTAGTTATTCTCCGCTTTATTCTTCTGCGGTACACAATCGTTTTGTCCACTCCATTGGGGTATATTACCTGGGAAATCTTGCTGCCAGACGGTTGTTGGAAGAAGTGAAGGTCAAAGAAAAGGAGATGAAAGAGGTAGAGCGTATAGGTGAACTTTTTCAGCTTGCCTGTTTGCTTCATGATGTAGGCCATGCACCTTTTTCGCATACAGGAGAAGAGTTTTATCTGGGAAAGGGACGTGATTACAGGGAATTACATACAAGATTGATAAGGAGTGTCGGAAGCGAATTATTTAAAAAGGATGTCCCGAAGGGAAACAGTCAGGCGGCAGCGCCTCATGAAATAGCAAGTGCGATTATTGGTATCATAGAATTTGAAAGCTTTTTCTTAAAGGAAAGTGAGAAAGAGTTCTTTGCAAGATGTATTACTGGGTATCAATATAGTAATACAGAGTCAGTTGAAAATAGTATTAAAAACTGTTTTATCGCTATGCTTAACTCCAAAGTTATAGATGTCGATAAGCTGGACTATTTGCTTAGAGATGCGTATATTACTGGATTTGATACTGTTAACATAGATTATGTAAGGCTGATCAGTTCCCTCACAATAGCAAGAGATCAGGGCAACTATAAGATTGCCTATAATAAAAATGCGATTAGTGTGATTGAAAATGTTGTCTATGCGCATGATGCGGAGAAGAAATGGATCCAGTCGCATCCTGTTGTGTTGTATGAAACTTATCTTCTTCAGCATATTATTGCGCATCTTAGCAAAGAGGTTAATCAAGGCAGCAAAAAGCTTTTCTCCATAGAAACATTGTCTGAGAAGGGTCAAAAACTTCGCAAGGGGATTTCCATCTCTCTGCTTTGCGATGATGATATTGTTTATCTGATGAAGAATGCATTTCCGAATGATATGAGTCGTGAATTTTTTGAACGCAGGGGAAGGAGACATCCGGTGTGGAAATCTGAAGCGGAGTATAAAGCTTTTATATTAGAAATGACGCACGGCGGATCACTGCTGCAGGATTTTGAAGATGCTATGAGTGTTACGGCCTTGTATCTTTCTAAAAGCACTGATTCCTGGGTGATAGATAATGTGCTGATAGAAAAGCTGCAGAAAGAAAAAGAGGTTATTGAAGAGACAGAGATGGATTCAGAAACAAAGAAAACGCAGTTAAGAGATAAAAAGAAAATATTAAAGGTTATGAATTCTCTGAAAAAGTATGCAGATGAAAATCATATGGAGTGCAACTTCATCATTCTGATGGCATCGCAGTTTAACAGTGGATTTGGAAAGGCCGATTTTTCTTCAACGAATATTGTGTTTCAAACCAAGGAAGGAGAAAAAGTTGCTAAAGTTGGAGATATTGTAACTTCTTTGCAGGCGAAAGAGCGTGAGAGAGATAATTTCTTTTATCTGTTTTATAAACGGAAACCAGGAGTAGATGAAGATGCTGCTGATATCGACAATCAGGAAATCTGTAAAAGGCTGTTATTGGATGTGGTGTCTTAGAGTGTTTTGCTAGATTCCCTTTTACATGGTATGTGCCGTGTAAATACGCAATGTAAAAAGCAGGCTTTTTTGGAAGAAGAATTGACTGGAGTTCCCGGAGGCAGTGGATCGTGCGAGCGATAAATGCATCGGAGAGCGAGACCGGAATCGAGAAAGGCAGGCGTCGGACGAAGAGCGGATCTGGGAGACCGTAGATATGTGTGTAGCGGAAGAAACTCAGGAGGAAAAGTGAATTGATCATCAGCGAGAAGATTTATCTGCTCATGGAGCAGAGAGGGATCAGCCAGAAAGAGTTTGCAAATCGGACAGGAATTTCTCAGAGTACGATCAGTGACTGGAAGAGAAAGAAGACCAACCCGGCAGCGGATAAAATAATGAAAATATGTGAAGTATTGCATGTGTCGCCGTATGAGCTTTTGTCAGAGGGGAAGCCGGTGAATTATGATTTGGTCCTAAGCAGTGGAGAAATATCTCTGATCCAGGAATACCGTGCTCTTTCGGAGCGGCAGAAAGACCGGTTGAGGGGATATTTCGATGCCTTGAAAGAAGAATGTTAAATTGCCTGAAATGCGTGTTGTGATTGACATGCATTTTTTTAAATGATAAAATACCGTAAAAACGTAACGCATAAACAAATTTGAGGAGGGGAACAAAGTGGGTAAATACATAAGTCTGGCAGTTTCTAATTCGGTTTCAAAGGCAGAATGGGTACAGGCGTACGAGGAAACGCTTCGTTTCCTTAAGATTTTTCCGCTGGCAGAACGAAGAAAGGTAAATGTGAAAGGTATAGATACAATCTGTCTTATTCCTACAGCTGAGAAAGAGGAGCCAGCCTGGTGGCTTGGCAAAAATGCGAAGCGGATCGGATGGACTGCATCCGGGGATTATGAAACAATGCAGACCGCAGATGACATTTCATTATTCAGGGATTTTGTTCAAGGCGATCTGTTTGATCAGGAGGCCGGGGATGCTATGCTTGGAGCGATAGCGGATTGTATGGATTACAGCTGGGAAGACCCGAGATTTCAGAAAGTAAGGACCACATGGGGGCGGACAACATCTGGCAAACCATATCACATTTATCTTCTGGCGATCGCCTGCCTTCTTGAGGCAAGGCTGGGAGACAAGATATTCATATACGGAGATATAACACGCAGCCAGTGTCTGCAGGCGACAGAACTGATCAATCAATATCTGGATGAACCGATACAACCGCCGTCTCGCTGTGTGCCGGACAGATTTTATGAAAGGGTTGAGAGGCTTCCGTTCAGTACGGAAGAAAAACAGAAGATATATGCCAGCCTGTTACTTGGCGAAAATGCGGATGAACTGCTGATACAGCGATTATTGCAATCAGCGGGCTCAAACAGACGGTTTTGCGGAGCAAAACGGACGCGATGCGGAGCGAGCGGACTTAACCTGTAGATATTGAAATCTGCTAGTACCTTATAATGATTAAGGCCATTGGAAAATGGTACGAATCATTTAAGGAGGATGCCTTATGTTAGATTACAAGAGCATCATTATCAAACGGTACGCACTGGGCCTGAGCTACAAGGAACTGGCTGAAGAATTCAGTGCAAGCAAATCCGGAATCAACGACTTCATCCGCGCTTTTGAAAGGTGTGAGAAGCTGTCGTATCCGCTTCCGGAAGGGATCACGAATTATGCGATCTATGAGCTGGTATACGGTCATGAGCCGGGAACCAACAGACGGAATGACGGTTATGAACAACCTGATTTCCCAACTATCTTTAAACAGATGAATGAGCGGAAGAACATGACGCTCGTTTACTTGTGGAGCCGCTACCAGAAAGACTGTATAACAAAAGCGGCAAAGCCATACCAGTATCGACAGTTCTGTGAACTGTATGGCCGCTGGTGCAGAGAGAACTGTGAAACCCTGCATATCCAGGCTGTAATCGGTCAGAAGATGGAAGTTGATTTTGCAGGTAAAACCTTTGAGTTGATCGATAAACTTACTGGCGAGATTACGACTATTGTTGTATTTGTAGCTGTTCTGCCCTATTCGCAGTACCTCTATGCAGAAGGGATGGTATCTTCCTGTGAACCGCAATGGATTGAGGTCAATAACCACGCTCTTGCCTATTTTGGCGGCGTGCCTACGATTGTTGTTTGTGATAATTGTAAACAGGCAGTTACCGCCAATAAAGACTGGATCGATCCGGATTTGAATAAGGATTATGCTGCATGGGCTGATCATAACCACACCGTGATACTGCCAGCCAAAGTCCGTAAACCGAAGTGGAAAAGCAGTGTGGAAAACGCTGTAGGCATTCTTGAAAAAGGCTTTTTCCATGATTTAGAAGAAAACCGCTACTTTTCTCTGGAGCAGTTCAACAAAGATCTCTGGGAAAAACTGGATGCTTTGAACCATGAAAACTTCAAAAAGAAGGATTACAGCAGATACGATCAATGGCTGGAAGAACGCAGTGAGCTGCTTCCTCTTCCGGCTGTCCCCTACGAATACATGGAAAGACGGACTGCAAAAGTATCTGCGGATTTTCATGTGCGCTTCGATAATGCTTATTACAGTGTGGATAAAGCATATCTGCACAAGAGTGTTCTGATTGCTGCCTCTGCAACAACAGTTAATATCTATTCCATGAAAGGCGAACTCATCGTCAGCTGGCGAAGGGCTTCCCGTAAGGGTGAATGGCTGACAGATCCTGCACATCTGCCCGAAAGCTACAAACAGATGTCAGAATGGAATGCTACTTATTTTACCAGGAAAGCCATGACAATAGGTCCGAATACGGTCAAAGTCATAGAACACATCCTGAGAAGCCGTGAGCATGAAGTTCAGACGTACCGCCTGTGTATAGGTATCCTCAACTACACAAAGAAGTACAGCAAGCTTGCCCTGGAAGATTGCTGCAAGCTGGCAATTGATACGAATCATATCTCGTATTCTTTTATTAAGAATTCAATTGCTGCCGTCGCTGAAGAAATCGGAAGTGCCGGTTTCAATACAAAGCTCAACGAAGAACGGAACAAAGGGGCGTTTGTCATGAGCCCGCATGCCGGGGATATTGACCGGCTTCTCTCCAAGAGCAGTAAACTTGCCGGGGAGGTGCGCGATGAAGAAGCTTGATCGAATCAACGAACTTGTAGATGAGCTCAATGAACTGAAGCTTGGATGTATGGCCGCTTCGCTTGATTCGCTGTATCACTCGAAATCCTTTGATGAGTTGGATGCCGTGTCGCTGCTTGAGCAGGTGATCGGGCCGGAATACCAGAGCAAAACATCGCAGAGATTTCAGAAGAGACTGAAACGTGCGCATCTTTCAGGAGGACCTCAATCATTAGATAAGTGTAAAGATTCTACAGAAAGGGTCTATCTGCCTTCCGATATCAATGCTACGCTGTCATCGCTGGATTTTATCCGTGAAGGTCTCAACGTCTGTATTCTCGGACCTTCCGACAGCGGAAAATCGTATCTGGCCAAAGCACTTGGGATACAGGCCTGCCTGAATTACAGAGCAATGTATCACCACTGTGAAGAATTCCTTGAAACGATGGTCGCCCTGAAACAGGCTGACTATTCGAAATATCAGAAGAAGGTACGCTTCTACCTGAAGCTGGATCTACTGATACTGGATGATTTCCTGCTTCACACCATAACAGATGAACGCGAAATCAAAGTTCTCTTTGAAGTCATGGAAAAGCGCAGTGAATTGTCAAGGTGCACGATTGTATGCTCTCAGAGAGAGCCGAACAGCTGGGCATCGATGATCCTCAATGACGAGGTATCAGCCAATGCGATACTGAAACGGGCAACGAAGCACTATACCGTAGTGATCCAGCCCAGAAATTAATTTATAATAGCAAGTGTTTCAGGGCGTCCGTTATGCTCCGCACAGCGTCCGCTCTGAAACGCATCGGAGTCCGCTAGGCTCCGCAGAATGCAATTATATGAAAGAGGAAAAGTAGACAAAGAATATGACATTTTGGATTATGAAGACCTGCTACGGTATAAACCGGGGGACACGATTCATCCGGTTCTGGAGGCGGCCGCGAAGAAGTCATATGGTGTCTGTCAGTATATACTGCAGACAGAAGCGGACTTGGTCGACAGGCTTATGAGTGATGCGGCATATAATCGTTGTAAATGGCTTGTCTCTGAGATTACTTCTGTTCTTCTCAGGGACAAGGACTGGGAAAAGATATTTGCTGATATTGAAAATAATAAAGAATCGTTTAAGCGCTATTATCCGTTTACCTGTCTTCGGATAAATTCCGGAGATCAGATTGCCATGATACGTGCTATGGCGCTGAATGATGATTTTTTTAGCCTGGCGCGCCATTGATACAGGTCAGAATATTCTAAAACCTGAAGCCAACGTTTTGCGGTAGTTTATTATTTGTAAAAAACAGAAAGAAATCAACTGCGCATAAGAAAAACGAGAGTAATACAAGTAGAAACAGTGGGGAATCTGTGCTAGTATGTATTCAAGGCCCTTGGGTATCAATGAATATGTATTCAAAGCGACATATGGAAGAGTTTGGAGAAGCGTGTGAAAGAGAGTGATGGAATTATGTTGTTTCATGATTGTTCCAGTCAGCTTTACTGGTGGCTGAAAAAGCAGAGACATGTGAAAGAGGAATCTTTAACAGACTGGCTGTTGTACCAGGTTTCAGAAAAATGCCCTGACATATATTATCAGGCATTTACAAAGCATGAAGAGGCGGAAAATGGATGTGACTGGGAATGGTGGATTCTGACTTCGGATATGTATTCGGAGGAGTATTGTGCATACCGTTTTCTGGTACAGGCCAAAAAGCTTTATCTTTATACCAGGGATAATTATCCATTGTTAAGTTATAGTAATAAAAATGGGATGCAGATTGATCTGCTTATAAATGAGGCTAAATATAAAGATGCCCTGCCGTTATATATGTTTTATTCGACGGGAGAGTCGGATATCAATGAGCAAATGAAGAATAATCCCTGGCTGAGCGAGGAAACGTTCAGGTGGTGTGAGGATTGCGAGAATGGATGCTATATATCTTTGGCATCAGCGGTTTATGAATTGCTGTTTGGCGGCTCAAGGCGGAAGATTCTGGATGGAGATCTGTTGAATTGTTCTTTTAAACTGTCTCTTTGTGATCTGCTGTTTGTTAGAGATGCGGAAAGGCTGCTAAATAGAATGAACCAGATATTGATCCAAAAGGAACAGAACCGGAATAATCTGCCGGGAGTCATCGGGATTAAACATTATAGGAAAGGAATCCCCGATTATCTGAAAATGTTCGTGGAGAGAAGAGAGGAAGATCTAAGCTGGTTTGAAAGAGAGATGAGGCTTACCGATATTGGTGGGATTGGCGTCATCGACTTGCGAAGGAAGGAGTAAAAATGTTCCAGGGAGGAGGGGCACTGAAAAACTTTGCGGTAGCCTGTCGGCTGACTGCCATAGCAAACTTACTTGACTTTGTGGGATATGAGTCAATTCTATTGCCGCAAAGATGAACTTCGGAAACAAAATCTGGAGGCTCTCTCGAGGTCAATTATGAGCTTTCAGTACTTTCAAAGGAGGAAGGACAATGGAGAAGTGTCGATGAAGGCATAGCCCAGCATCAGAAGAAATCTGGGCTATGCCTTCGTTTATATCATCCAAATTGGGATAATATAGTTATCGATATTGACTGCTGACAGTGTGGGACGCATACAGAGAAGAGCGCCCTTCCCTTTTGGGACACTGCCTTTATTTAAAATATCGAATGCACCGATCAGCTTGCTGCCTGGATTGACGGAACGCTTAACCTCCAGAGGATGCAGCATGCCGTCGCTTTCAATAATCATATCAATCTCATGCATTTCTTTATCGCGATAGTACCACAAGAGACATTCTTTTGCATCGTTTTGGTAGGTCTTCAAAACCTCAGACACCACATAGTTTTCAAGAATTGCGCCGTTTAAAGCTCCGTTTGCCAAAATGTCAGGCGAACTGTATTTTGTAAGATAAGCAACAAGTCCTGTATCAAAAAAATACAGCTTAGGAGTTTTTACAGTGCGTTTCAAAAGATTGTTGGAGTAGGGCCGAAGATAAAAAATAATATCCGATTTTTCTAAAACCTGAAGCCAACGTTTTGCGGTATCATCAGATACTCCAACATCCTGGGCAATATCGTGAATGTTTAGCAGCTGTCCGATACGACAGGCCGCCGCACGGATAAAATCACGGAATATCAGTTTGTCGGTTAAATGGATAAGCTCACTGACATCTCTGTCAATATAGGTCTGAAGGTAACTGCTGTAGAAAACATCCCGGTCGGAAAAGCGGCCGCTGATTAATCCTGGCATAGACCCTTTCCAGATGCGCTGATAGATTTCCTGCATATCTGCGGGTGCATGTGTTGTGGCTCTTTCCTTTAGTGCATTCAGATCAAGTGAAAAAGAAGAATTGCTTCCGCTGCCATAGATTTCATGTTGTGATAAAGATGGCATGTGGAGCAGAGCCACTCTTCCGGCCAGTGATTCCTGGGCCAGTTCCATCATACGGAATGACTGGGATCCTGTAAGCCAGAAACTGCCGGGTTCGGCACCATTGTCAATTTCGATCTTAATATATGAAAAAAGCTGTGGAGCATACTGAACTTCGTCAATAAGAATTGGACGGTCATGCAGCTGAAGGAAAAGCGCAGGATCATTTTGAGCCATGGCCCGGTCTTCAAGATCATCGAGCGTGACATAAGCTCTGCTTTTTTGCATTAGTTGGCGCAAAATAGTAGTTTTTCCAACCTGTCTTGGGCCAGTGATAAGAATGGCTGAATATTCTTTGGACAACGATAATATTTTTGGTTCCAAATCCCTTTTAATATATGTCATATCGAGACCTCCTGGCTAAAATGCGATTCAATCTTATTATAGCCAAAAAATAAAAAGAAATCAACTGTGCATAAGAAAAACGCAAGTAATCCTACACGGTTTTGGGAGAAGCTTTCTCCTAACAACTTGATTTTTCTCCTAAAATCAACTATAATTTGGGAGAAAAAAAGAAAGGATAGGAGAAAATGAGGTCGTTTGATTATTCTGCTCTGAAGAACAAGACATGGGATAACGAGATCTTAGGGCTTGTTGCCCAAATCCACGAATACAAGGGCAGACAGGAACTGTATCTTAGGCAAAAACCAGAAGAACTAGATAGGCTGGTAGAGATTGCAAAGATCCAGAGTACTGAGGCATCTAATGAGATTGAGGGTATCCGGACTACTAATACACGGCTGAAACAACTGGTGGCGGATAAAACCGCGCCTCGGAACAGGGATGAGGAAGAAATTATGGGATACCGTGACGTTTTAAACATGATCCATGAGAACTATGAATATATCCCGATCCGGGCGAATTATATTTTGCAGCTCCACCGTGACCTGTTTCGGTATTCGGAGAAGGGGATCGGTGGTCACTTTAAGAATACACAAAATTATATTAGTGCAACAGACTCAGAGGGAAATGAATTTGTTCTCTTCACTCCGGTAACCCCATATGAGACTCCGCCTGCGGTTGATGCGATATGCGAGAGTTACAATCGTGTGATTGATACTCAGGAAATTGATGCCCTTCTCCTGACCCCTGTTTTTATTCATGACTTCCTTTGCATCCATCCATTCAACGATGGGAATGGGAGGATGAGCCGGCTGCTCACAACTTTACTTTTATATAAAAGCGGTTATGTGATCGGCAAATATATCTCGCTGGAGAGTAAGATTGCTAAAAATAAAAATCTATATTACGATGCGTTGGAAGCCTGTCAGCGTGGCTGGTATGAGAACCAGGAAGATCCTGCACTGTTCATTAAGTATCTACTGCGAACGATCCTTGCAGCATATCGAGACTTTGAGGACAGAGTAGATCTTGTTAGTGAAAAGCTCCCGGCAGTAGAGGTCGTAAGGCGCGCTGTGTATGGTAAAATCGGAAAATTTACTAAGCGTGATATCATGGAACTCTGTCCGACTATCGGAAAGACTTCTGTGGAAAATTCTATCAAACAGCTGGTTGACAGGGGCGTATTGGTAAAACATGGTTCCGGCCGTTCAACCTATTACACCAGGAGTGATGCAGAGTGAAATTCGCATAAGGAAGGGGCGCTCAATGTTTCATATTCTTCCGGGGAATTTTTTTGTTCCCCTTTCTTCACCGAACCGAATCGTATATTGGGATTGTATCTGCAGGCTGTTTTCCGTGATGGAGCATCAGCTTTCTTTTGGTGTGGAGAGAGAAGTGCTTGTAGATGAACTGCAGTACTATTTTGAACAGTCTGCTGCTGCGGATGTGGTGGATGAAGAGTTTGCGGAGGCGGACAGCAGAGGCAAGGCCAACGGAATCTTAAGAAAACTGGAGTTTTACGGCTGGATTGAGATCGAGACGGATAAAAGCTATGTCCAGAGAGTGAACTTTATGGATTATGCAGTGCGTCTGATCAAGACGCTCCTTGAGATCGCAGACGGGAGAAAAGTAGAATACCAGGGCTATATCTATACAATTTACAGTCTCGTCAGGGCAAATACGGATCATCCGGGAGTTGTGCTTCTGCAGATCCTGGAGAATACGGATCTTTTGATCACGGGGCTTAAAAATCTGAATTCCAATATCAAGCATTATATTGACGAGCTGACGAGGCACCGCACAGTGGCGGAGATCATGGACGCACTGTTTAATGATTATATCACAAATATTGTAGATAAAGCCTATCACAGGCTTCTGACTTCGGATAATGTGTCCAAGTTCCGGCCGGAGATCATCGAGCGGCTGGAAAGCAGGAGCAGGAGCCGGTCTTACATAGAGAAGGCATCAGGGGAACTGGCACAGCTCCAGGAGATTTCGCTGGAAAAAGCACAGGATACGGTATATCGGTATCTTCATGAGATCATAGAGGCCTTCCGGAATATGGATGACATCTTAAACGAAATCAACCAGAAGAATACACAGTATCAGCGGGCGGCCATCAACCGGGCGAAGTTTCTGCTTTCCGGTGACGAAGATGTGAGGGGACAGCTGAAAGAAATACTTCTGTCTGTGAATGAAAGGCTCAATGAAGATAAGATGGCGCCGGGCGGAATATTTTGACGAAAGCTCTCTTTCTTATGAAAGCATTCATGCCTGGGCACATGAAATGGAAGAGAAGGGCTGGCTTGAGATTGCCTGGAAATCCGGAAAAGAAGGGCATATCATTGAACGTCTGATTTTAGATGCGCAGAAAGTGCCGGAGATTTATCAGTATCTGAGACGAAAGCCGTTGTCCCGGCTCATCTGCGAACAGCTGGAAATCATCCGGTCTGCCAAGGAAACATGCAATACGCCCGTAGCAGAATGCTTCCTTGCATGGCTGGAGGAGCGGCTTTTAAAGAACCGGCCGGTGAAGGAGTTTATTGATCTTGCATGTCCGCAGGATACAGAACGTCTTTTGCAGGCAGTGACAGCAATAGAAGGAAATGAGAAGGAAAGCTATCAGAGGGAATTTTCCATCCGTGAGTTTGCGGACAGCAAGGCTCTGGAAAAATTAGAAGGAAAGCTGGGAAAGATTTTCCGGACATTTTCCGAAGAGTTCAAAGGAATGGAGACGGAAGACATTCTGGCAGAGTACAGGATCTACCATACGCCGAACTACATATATCTGAAAGGCGAGGGCGTAGTGGATTTTGGAAACGATGAAAATGCCTGTCTGAAACTTTCGGCTGTGAGGCAGGGAATCGGCATTTCGGGGGAGGACTTGTCAGACATCCGGATCTCCGGGACGGAATGGACGAAAAAGGTGATCACCATTGAAAATCTGACCACGTTCTTCCGATGGGAGGAAAAGGACGCTTTGATTATCTATCTGGGCGGATATCATAACCGGGTGAGAAGAACTCTTCTGGAGAAAATATACCGGGAGATGCCGGAGATCCAGTATCTCCATTTTGGAGATATTGACGTGGGAGGATTTGAAATTTATAAAGATCTGTGCCGGAAAACAGGGATTCCATTTCTGCCCTATCACATGGGATTGGAAGAATTAAGCATGTACCGGGAGTTTTCCAGACCGCTGACGGAAAATGACAAAAGGAGACTGAAAAGGTTAATGGAACAGGCGGGAAGCGAGGGAGCCCCGTATCTGGAAACGCTGCAGCTTATGATGGAATGGGGAATAAAATTGGAACAGGAATGTATCCGGTAAGAAGAATTCTTTAGCGTTTGTCTCCGCCTTTCCTCAGCCCACCTACTCTCTCCCCTCCTGCACATATTCCCTTGCCATTTTCTGCTGGATCTCGTCCATGGTCACCTTTCCCTTGGTGATCCCCACCATGCCACTTTCCTTCAGCTTCCTAATGGTACGGTTTAGAGTCTTTACGGAGATGCCAGTCTCCTCGTGAATCTCCTCTCTGGTTCGGCGGATGACGCAGGAATGATACTCCTCGATGTACTGGAGAAAGTAGAGAAGAAGCAGGTGCTGGGGCGGATAGAACAGCCGGTTGCCCCGGTTGTAGGAGGAGCGGTATAGCTTATATGCCACTTTCTGAGAGACCAGGCGCAGGAAGTGGATATCTTTTTCAATCCAGTCTTCAAAATCTTTTCTGGAAAAATACAGGACGGTGCAGTCCGTCGTTGTCTCAATCGTGACAGAGGTGCGCGGCTTCCCGGCAAGGATCGCCACCTCGCCCACGAAATCTATAGGATCATTTCTTTCGATCATGAATACATTTCCATTTTCAAATTCATTGATAACCCGGTGATAACCTTCGCAGACGATTCCAAAGTAATCAAGCTCGGCGTCTTTTTGATGGATGATCGTCTTTGGTGGATAGGTCTTGATGGTACAGCGGGTTTTCAGTTCTTCCGGCATATAGCGGAGATAATTTTCCAGTTCCGGCACCTTGATAAGCAGTTCAGATAATGTCATAGCAGATTTCCCCCTCTTTTTTACAGTATACAACAAAAATAGCTCATTTGTCCTTTTTTTCCTGTGTCTGTTTTTATATAATGCGCTGGTATGTGACAAATCACGAAAAAACGAATGAGAAGACGAAGGAGAAGAGAGATGAAAAAGGAAACCTATGTTTATCCATCCACGATGGCCAGGCTGAAAGCAGAGTATAAGATTTTCATCCTGGCTTTTGTATTTATCGTGATCGCGGATTCCATCGGACAGATCCAGGTGCCGCTGGGACCGGGGACGCTGATTTTGTTCCCTATTTTCTATTCCCTGATCATGGGAGTGCTTTCGGGGCCGGAGGCCCTGAAAATATTTGATAAAAAGGAGGTCAAAGCGGCGTCGAAACTGGTGATCGTAGCGATCTGCCCGTTTATTGCAAAGCTTGGCATCAACGCAGGAGCGAGCATTGAAGTGATCTTGTCTGCGGGACCGGCGCTGATCCTGCAGGAAATCGGAAATCTGGGGACGATCTTTCTGGCCATGCCGTTTGCTCTTCTCCTGGGATTAAAAAGAGAAGCCATCGGCGCGACCCATTCTATCAACCGGGAGTCCAACCTGGCGTTGATCACAGACATGTTTGGACCGGATTCGCCGGAGACAAGAGGAAGCCTTTCTATTTACGTGGTAGGTGGCATGGTGGGAACGATTTTCTTTAGCTTCCTTACCACCATCGTAGCCTCTCTGAACCTGTTCCATCCCTATGCCCTTGGTATGGCCTCCGGTGTGGGAGCGGGCATCCTGATGGCCAGTGCGACGGCGAGTCTGGCGCTGATCTATCCGGATATGGCGGCGGAACTGTCGGCCCTTGCCAGCACCAGTGAGACCATTTCCGGTATTACGGGGATTTATGTGGCGATCTTTGTTGGGATCCCATTGACGAAGAAGCTGTATCAGCTTTTGGAGCCGCCAATCGCAAAGCTCAGACGGGAGCCGAGTGAAGTGCTGGAAAGCCGGAAGAAGCAGGAAAATATGGAAGCGGATGAGACAGAAGAAAGACTAACTATTAAAAGTCAAGTCTAAAATGAAGATTTTGTGAATGAAT
>OGXO01000169.1_pt1 | contig 34723 bp, 27 predicted proteins | sample 1576321 | NCBI WGS metagenome assembly OGXO01 (sample SAMEA3541568, study PRJEB24748) | human gut metagenome | biome: human gut; feature: human-associated habitat; material: faeces | place: China | collected 2012 | reverse complement strand
GCCGCATGGATACAGGCTGTGAACGGACAGTTTCGTGGCATGCCCACTGATAAGCTGAAGCAGACTTTGATAAACCAGTTGAACAGCTTGCAAGGCGCAGGCATCAATGCCATTATTTTTCAGGTGCGTCCTGAGGCGGATGCATTGTATGCTTCGCAATATGAGCCATGGAGCCGCTTCCTGACGGGCGTGCAGGGGAAGGTGCCGGAGCCTTACTGGGATCCGATGCAGTTCATGATTGAGGAATGTCACAAGCGTGGCATGGAGTTTCATGCTTGGATTAACCCTTACCGCGTAAAGACTTCGTTGAAAAATGAACTTTCGCCTATCCATATTTATAACTCGCATCCGGAGTGGTTTGTGACGTACGGCGATCAGTTGTATTTTGACCCGGCATTGCCCGAAAGCCGCAACCACATCTGTAAGGTGGTCACCGATATTGTTTCGCGTTATGATGTGGATGCCATTCACATGGATGATTACTTCTATCCTTACCCCATTAAAGGGAAGGACTTTCCGGATGATGCGAGCTTTGCACGCTATGGCGGCGGTTTCAGCAATAAGGCGGACTGGCGCCGCAGCAATGTGAATATCCTCATTCAGAAGATACACGAGACGGTTCGCGGGCTGAAGCCTTGGGTGAAGTTCGGAGTAAGTCCTTTCGGCATCTATCGCAATCAGAAAAGCGACCCGCTGGGCAGCGATACGAATGGCTTGCAGAATTATGATGATTTGTATGCCGATGTGCTTTTGTGGGCACGCAAGGGCTGGGTGGACTATAACATTCCGCAGATATACTGGCAGATAGGACATCCGGCTGCCGACTATGAAACATTGGTGAAATGGTGGGCAAGGCATACGGAGAACCGTCCGTTATTCATAGGCCAGTCTGTGGTGAATACGGTGCAGAACGCTGACCCGAAGAACCCTTCCATCAACCAGCTTCCCCGTAAGATGGCTCTGCAACGGGCCTACCAGACGATTGGCGGCAGTTGCCAATGGCCTGCCAGTGCCGTAGTGGAGAACGTAGGAAAATACCGGGACGCGCTGGTGGCCGAGTATCATAAATATCCGGCTCTGCCTCCCGTATTCGACTTTATGGACAATGACGCGCCGGACAAAGTGCGCAAAGTGAAGCCGGTATGGACTGCCGACGGCTACATCCTTTTCTGGACAGCACCGAAGTTTAAGGATGAGATGAACCGTCCTGTACAGTATGTTGTCTATCGCTTCGGCTCAAAAGAGAAGGTGGACATTGACGATCCTTCACACATTGTGGCTATCACACGCAACACTTTCTATAAGTTGCCTTATGAGGACGGCAAGACGAAATACCGCTATGTCGTTACGGCGCTCGACCGCTTGCATAACGAATCCAAGTCGGTGGCAAAGAAAGTGAAGTTGTAGGAGCTGCGGCAGCTTTATGCAAAATATGCCCGGAAGATATATACGTTTCTTCCGGGCATATTTTATTTGCCTCCGGGGATGATCTGTCTGCCTCCCTTGTGCTTGGCCTTGGAGCGGCACTAATAGAGTAGCAGCCCGGCTATTCCACACGCTATAATCATTAATATGGGGTTGGCCTTGTACTTTCTTGTTCCGATGAAAGCTATAAGGAAGATGATGCTGCTGATTATGAAAGAGTACATGTCTTCATCGGGCGAACTGAAGTTCTCCTCATTCATCAAGACCAGTGCCGCCGATGCCAACAATCCCACTACGGCAGGGCGAAGTCCGCTGAATACGGCTTCCACCGCCGGATGCTTTTGGTATTTCAGAAAGAATTTGCTGATAGTGAGCATCAGAATGAACGAGGGAAGCACTACGGCGAAGGTAGCAATGCACGATCCCAACACTCCCATGCTTGTGCCATAATGCGCCGCTATCGTGGTATACCCTACATAAGTTGCGGAATTGATACCGATGGGACCGGGTGTCATCTGGCTGATGGCTACGATATCTGTGAATTCCTGTGATGTCAACCAGCCGTACCGGGTCACTACTTCACCCTGTATCATGGACAGCATGGCGTATCCGCCGCCAAAACCGAAAAGGCCGATTTTAAAGAATGTATAGAATAGTTGAAGAAAAAGCATAATGCAATGATTAAGTGGTTAGGGGTTAGTTATCAGTTATCGGTTATCAGTTATCAGCGTGCTACCGTCCTCTCTAACTTTTAACTTTCGGAGAACGTAGCTTTCCGAACAGGTATCCGCCTATGCCGGCAGCTATGATAATCCAAATAGGGGAGAAGCCCAATAACCAAATGAGCAGTGCCGAGACAACCGGAATCCAAATTGTGTGGCGGTTGATTTTGGCGGACTTCGCCATGCTGAAGGTCGGGGCGGCTATCAGTGCCACAACGGCCGGGCGAATCCCCTTGAAGATGCGTTCTACGTAGATATTGTCTTTGAAATTATGGAAAAATAAAGCTATGGCAAGGATGATGAGGAAAGACGGAAGTACCGTTCCCAAAGCTGTGATGATGCTTCCTCGTATCCCTCTCAGGCGATAGCCGATGAAGATGGATATGTTGACCGCGAGGATACCCGGCGCCGACTGGGATATGGCAAGCAGGTCTATAAAATCTTCTTTGGCTATCCATCCGCGCTTCGTAACGATTTCGTTTTCGATTAAGGGAACCATGGCGTAACCGCCGCCGATGGTGAATGCTCCGATTTTAAAGAAAATGGTAAATGCTTCAATATATATGTTCGTCATATCATATAGGTAATGCTATCATTCGGTCTGTTGTTTCGTTTCGCCAATATTGCCGTCTTCTTTTGCATATTGGCTCGGACTTACATTGAAATGTTTCTTAAAGACTTCGCGGAAGTACTTGGCATCGCTGAATCCGGTCATTTCTGCAATTTCAGTGATTGTGTGCTTCTGTTCTTTCAGCAGCTTCATGGCGTGTTTCAGGCGGATCAGGCGGACATAATCTCCCGGAGCCTGGTCGGTCAGCGCCTTTAGCTTGTTGTAGAAGCTGGTACGGCTCATGTTGAGCAAGGTGCAAAGCAGGTCAATGTTGAAGGTCGGATTGTCCATGTTTTCTTCCACATTCTTCTTGATGCTGGCTATGAATTTCCAGTCCAGATCCGTAGCGCAGTTGAGACATTCCGTATTGTGGGTGTCATCATTCAACTCCAGATCGGCATATCTGTGGCGCAACAAAGCGCGGTTGGCTAACAGATTGGCAATGGTGGCACGCAGAATTCCGATGTTAAACGGTTTCACGATGTACTCGTCTGCTCCGGTTTGCAGTCCGTCGATGATGTTTTTATCCGTATTGAGGGCGGTTAGCAGGATAATAGGAATGTGGGAAGTGGCAATATCGTTTTTTACGACCTGGCATAGCTCGTCGCCCCGCATTTCGGGCATCATAATATCCGATATAATCAGGTCGGGGAAATATTCTTTTATAATATAGAGCGCCGACTTACCGTTGGAACATACCTGCACATGGTAGTTCTCTGCCAGAGTGCGGCGCAGATATTCTCTTAACTCGTCGTTGTCCTCTACCACCAATATCTTTGAACGGTTATCGGCGTCCTGAGTTTTCAGCTGGGCATCTTCGTAACCCTCTACGGAAGTAACTGCCGTTGCAACGGGAAGATCCGGCGTACTCTCCTTTGCAGGGGTTATTGGCTCCAGGTCATTTAACTTTTTCCGTTCCTGCTCTTTTTCCGTTAGGGGAATAGGGCGGTGCATGGCTTTGCGGTAGCGCTTCTCGCCTTTGGGGAAAGAGACTTTGATGCAGGAGCCCTTGCCTTCCGTACTGGTAAAACTGAGCTTCCCTTTGTGTATGTGCACGAGTTTCCATACCAACAACAGGCCTATTCCGCTGCCGGTTACTTTGGAATTGATGGCATTGCTGCCGCGGAAGTGCATCTTGAACAGCTTCTTTTGTTCATTTAGTGGAATCCCGATGCCCGTATCGCTGACTTCTACGTTCCAGGTGTCTTCTGTCTCGTATACATAGACATGCACTTTTCCGCCTTCGGGCGTATACTTCAATGCATTGGATATGATGTTTTTCAGGATGGAATCCATCTTATCCTTATCCAGCCAGACGTTCAGATAGCGGAAGTTGCTTTCATAAGTCAGGTTGATATGTTTTACGGATGCATACGCGCGGAAGGCGTTGACGATGTCGGTCATGTAAGTCTCCAGCTCGTATTCGGATACGTAGAAATTGTTTGAATAAGTGTCTGCACGTTCAAAATTGATTAGATTGGTTGTGAGACGTAGCAAAGCATTCACATTACGAAGCGCCGTACTGAGATTGTCAACCCCGTCTTTGGTCAGCGTTTCGCGTTCGGAGAGTTCCTCCAGCGGAGCTTTGATGAGCGTTAACGGAGTGCGGATGTCATGTGCCGTATTGACAAAGAAACGAATCTTCTCATCGGATATTTTTCTTTGCTTGCGTAACACGATAATGCGCAATGTTGTGCTTGCGATAGCAATCAGGATGAATGTGTACAGTAGCAGAGCCCATATACTTAGCCAAACAGGCTGCTCGATGATGATGTCCATGCTGCGCTCTTCCAGCACAATACGCTGATCTTCGTTGGATATGGCACGAACGCGTAATGTGTAGTGGCCGGGACTCAAATTAGTGAAACGGATGATATTTTCTTCTCCCGGACGGCTCCAGCCGTCATAGAATCCTTCCAGCTTCCACGAATATAGTATGAGGGAAGGGTAATCGTAGTTGATAGAAGACACCTGAAGAGAGAATATATTTTGATTGTACTTCAACTGTAAACTGCTGGTCTCGTCGATGTCCATAATAAGGGGAGAGCCCTCATCCTTCGGATATACCGTCTGATAAAACACACGCAGATCGCTGAATATCATGCGTGATTTATATTCGCGCGGCAATACCATTTTTTTAGGAAATTCTATGGCGCCGTCGGTGCTGCCGAATATGGCATTCCCATTCTTGCGGAGCGTTCCTGAGTTGGCATTGAAATGGTCGGATTGCAGCCCTTGTTCTTTTGTCCAATTGTGGAATATCTTTGTTTGAGGATAGAAACTGCTCAAGCCATACTCGGTGCTCAGCAATATGTCATTCTTTCCATCGGAAAGAATCATGTAGATATTATTGGAGATGAGTGCGCAGTTATCTTTATGATAATGTTGGAAATCTTTCTTGACGGGGTCATAGATGAGCAGGCCGGAGTTGTTCGTCCCGATATACAGCAACCCGTTTGGGGCTTGGTATAATGAGTATATATAGGAGGACTCTACCGGCATCGGAATGTATTGATACTTGTCGGTTGCTTTTTCCAATAAGTATAGCCCGTTGGCTGTACCTATCCACATATAGTCCTTATTCCTCTCTTTTATCTCCGTTATGGCATCCAGTCCGGGTATGGAGATGACCTTCTTATTTTTAAAGTCTATCTTTTTAAGGTTATAATACCCGCCGGACCAGATATGACCTTCGCTGTCTTTAGTAATGGAACGGATGTACTTATCCGGACGAATCTCTTTTCCGCCGAATGATGCGGGAGTAAAGAAATCGACAGAATATTGTTTCTTGTTTATCTGATAAATACCGGAACTGTATCCGCCTGCCCAGATGATGCCGGGACTGATTTCACATAAAGAAATAAATGTATGGCTTTGATTCTTGTGGTCAGTATTGAATACACTAAGGAATGAGTGCCACTGCTTGGTGCGATGCTCATATAGGCTGATTCCGTTGTTGGTTGCAAACCATAAGTCGCCTTCCCCGTCTTCTATGATCGCATTTACCTGATCGTTGATGAGGGACTGTTTATTGCCTATCGAATGTTTTATCCATTTATAATCGTTATACCGGTTGTTACGCACAGTAATGCCTATGGGGTAGTTTGCCATCCAAATGCGCTGCTCCTCGTCGATGTATATGTCGTAGATGGTGTTGCCGTTCATGGCGTTGTATCGGTTGAAGTCAGCGACGATATAGGGTTCGGTAGAGTAAGTCTCCACATTCATTTTGTGGATACCGGCACCGTCTGTGGCTATAAGTATTTCTTTGTCTCCGAAAGCAATGATACGGTTTATGCTGATGTCCGCCAAACCGGATTTTACGAGGGATGCTTTGTGGAGCTTGAGGTCATATACATACATGCCTCTTTGAAAAGTTCCGATAAAGACTTTGCGGCTTCCCTTGTGATAGAAAAGTTCGTTTACTTGTAATTTCAGGGTGTCCAGCTTGTTGCAGGGACTGAGCATAAGTTTCTTGTCTTTCAGTTCGGCATAATGTATGCCGACATCTGTGCCGATGAAATAATGGTTGGCATCAATCTGTTCAATATCCGTTATGCTCTCATTGATTTCATTTTTAATGGTAGTGCATCTTTCTGTTTCGCTGTCGTACAGGTAGATGTTCTTTTGGTTGCAAAGCCATACTATGTAGTTATCGTCTATGAACCCGTAGCTCACAGGAGTATGCAAATCTTTTGTCTCGCTTTTGGGGAGTTTGTATACCAGTTGGAAACGGTCATGTTTGCTTTCGTAGCAGAAAACACGTCCTTGTTTGCCGATTTCCCATAATCTTCCTTTGGCATCCGTATATAGCCAGCTGAGGCTCATCATGGAGTTTACTTCTTCCTCTCCGTCCATGAGTTTGTAATGCTTGAACTCTTTCCCGTTGTAACGGTCGATACCATCGTGCGTGAGGAACCACATGTAGCCCTTAGGTCCCTTTTGAATTGCGTACACCCGTCTGTTGCTCAAACCATCTTCCACGCCGATATACTTATATGTTTGGGCAGCGGCCAAAAGAGGGAATAGCAGGAGAATAAAGAAAAAGAAATGCTTTTTCATATTAGCCAGTTTTGGAGTTTGATAAACGTTTGGGGGGACTTAATATTAACACAAAAGTAATAAAATTGTTTTGCATATCAAGCAATAATATTCTTTGTGATTCGCACCTACACTCTTTTTATAGAGTATGGCAAAGATAGCAATTCTTTTCTATCCATTAGCCTTTTTTATATAAATTCTTTTTCCTTTCAGTGCTAACCTCAAGTGTTATGGTAAAGGCTTATCGTAACATACGGATAAAAAAGGAAAATAGAATGGTCGGAGAAAGGGAGGCGGAGGGGAAGAAATGGAATGCGCCAAAGTTATTGCCGGTGCATAAACTTTGGCGCATTACCATATTTTACATTATATACTTACGCTTTATCGCTTGTTTGTCTTTTCCTCTACCCACTTGCGTGCGTTGACAAACGCTTCTATCCATGGTGTAACCTCATCGTTGTGGATGCGATTTTCAGGATAGTAGCCGTTTTGCCAAGGGAAGATGGAACGTTCCAAGTGAGGCATGATTGCCAGATGACGTCCGTCGGCGCTGGCCAGTGCTGCAACGGAATAGTCTGAACCGTTCGGATTACCCGGATACTCATCGTATGTATATTTGGCAACTACGTTGTACCGGTCTTCATCGTAAGGCAAGGAGAACTTACCTTCTCCATGTGCTACCCAGATACCGAGCTTGCTGCCGCTCAGAGAGCCGAACATAACGCTGCGGTTGGTAGGAATGGTCAGGCCGATAAAAGTTGATTCGAATTTGTGGGAGTCGTTATGCAGCATCTTTCCTTTCTTCTCGTGGTCGGGAGTGATAAGGCCTAATTCCATCATGAGCTGGCAACCGTTGCATACACCGAGAGACAGTGTATCTTCGCGTGCATAGAACTTGTCGAGTGCTTCTTTGGCTTTCGGGTTGAAGAGGAAAGCGCCGGCCCAGCCCTTGGCGGAACCCAGCACGTCGGAATTGGAGAAACCACCGCAATAAACCACCATGTTCACATCTTCCAATGTTTCGCGTCCGCTGATAAGGTCGGTCATGGTGACGTCTTTCACGTCGAAGCCGGCAAGGTAAAGTGAATATGCCATTTCGCGTTCACCGTTAGTTCCTTTTTCGCGTATGATGGCTGCACGAATACCGGTCGGAGTACGACGGTTCGGGTCAAGGTTGTATTGTGACAGTTTACCTTTGAACTCAGGGCGGAACACCAAATCCAATGGTTGCATCTTGTAGTTCTCAAAACGTTTCTTGGCACATCCGTTCATGGATTGCTTGCGGTCGAGCAGGTAAGAGGACGAATACCAGACATCGCGCATATAATCTACGCCGAACTGGTAAGTGGCATCGTCTTTGCTTACGAGGATATGGCGTTCGTCGGTCGGTGTACCTATCTTGATGTAACCTACGCCGGCATCTTCCAAAATCTTCTTGACTTCTTCCTTGTGCTTATTGCTGATTTGGATAACGATACCCGGATTTTCAGCGAATAATATCTTGATGAGGTCTTGTTCCTTCATCTTGTCGAGGTTGATTTCCATACCGCCCTCTACGTTGGCGAAGCACATTTCGAGCAGCGTAGTGATGAGACCGCCGGCTGAAATGTCATGTCCGGCAAGGATCAGTCCTTTGTTGATCAACTCCTGTACGGCGAGGAAAGCATCGCGGAAGTATTCGGCGTCTTGTACGCAAGGCACTTCATCGCCTACTTTACCCAGCGATTGTGCAAAGGCGGAACCACCCAGTTTCAGCTTGTCGAAGCTGAAGTCTATGTGGTAAAGGGTGGTCTTTGCATCGTTCACAAGTACGGGAGATACCACTTTCTTCACGTCGGAAACTTCACCGCCGGCAGATACGATGACCGTACCCGGAGCAATGACTTTGCTTCCGTCGGGATATTTCTGGGTCATAGACAGAGAGTCCTTACCGGTGGGAACATTGATTTGCAGTGCGCAGCAGAAGTCGCTCAATGCTTTGACTGCCTTATAGAGACGTGCGTCTTCACCTTCCTGCGAGCGGCAAGGCCACATCCAGTTGGCGGACAGAGATACACTGTCCAAGCCTTCTGCAAGCGGAGCCCATACCAAGTTGGTCAGTGCTTCGCTGACGGAGAGGATAGAACCGGCTGCCGGGTCGGCAAGTGCCGCCTGAGGGGCATGTCCCAAAGAAGTTGCAATACCTTTTTCGCCGCGATAGTCCAATGCAACGACGCCACAATCGCTCAACGGTAACTGGAGTTCACCCTGACATTGCTGGCGGGCGATCTTGCCTGTTACGGAACGGTCTACCTTGTTTGTCAACCAGTCTTTGCAGGCTACGGCTTCCAGTTGGAGCACATTGGTGAGATATTCATGCAGTTGCGACAGTTCGTATTTCGGCATTTCATAATGGCGTTCTACGGTCTTGTCCACCATGTAAGTTTTAGGAGAAGAACCGAACATCTGTTCTACGGCAAGATCGAACGGACGTACACCGTCGGCTTGCTGGAAAGCGAAGCGGTGGTCGCCGGTAGTTTCACCGACTACGTACATCGGAGCCCGTTCGCGTTCGGCCACCTTGCGTACGTGCTCGATAGCTTCTTCCTGAATCAGTAGGCCCATACGCTCCTGGCTTTCATTGGCTATGATTTCTTTGGCAGATAATGTCTTGTCACCAATAGGCAGTTTGCTCATGTCAATCAGCCCGCCACATTCTTCTACCAGCTCGGACAGGCAGTTTACGTGTCCGGCAGAACCATGGTCATGGATGGAAACCACCGGATTGGTGTCTTCTTCACAAAGTGCGCGTACTACGTTGTAGGCGCGTTTTTGCATCTCCGCATTGGCGCGTTGTACGGCATTCAGCTCGATGCCGCTGCTGTAACGCCCCGTATCTACGGATGATACGGAACCGCCGCCCAAACCGATACGGTAGTTGTCGCCACCGATAACGACAACTTTGTTGCCGGCTTCGGGAGCGCCTTTCAGGCAGTCGCGTTGTGTGCCATATCCTACACCGCCGGCAAGCATGATAACCTTGTCGTAACCGTATACCTCATCTTTCTCTTTGTGCTCAAAGGTAAGTACGGAACCGCAAATCAGCGGTTGACCGAATTTGTTACCGAAATCGCTGGCGCCGTTGGAGGCTTTAATCAGGATTTGTTCGGGAGTCTGATACAGCCATTGGCGTACCGGAAGAATCTCTTCCCAGGGACGGTCCTCGTCCGTACGTGGATAGGAGGTCATATATACGGCAGTTCCGGCAATAGGCCATGAACCTTTACCGCCGCCCATACGGTCGCGGATTTCGCCGCCCGTACCGGTAGAAGCTCCGTTGAAAGGTTCTACGGTAGTAGGGAAGTTATGGGTTTCGGCTTTCAGGGAGATAACACTCTTGATGTCTTTTATCTGGAAGAAGTCGGGTTTGGAGTGGTCTGCCGGTGCAAACTGCTCGATAACCGGACCTTCGGCAAAGGCTACGTTGTCTTTGTAGGCCGATATAATCTTGTTCGGATTCTCTTGGGTGGTTTTCTTAATCATTTGGAAGAGGGAAGATTCCTGTTCCACTCCGTCGATGATAAATGTACCGCCGAAGATTTTGTGGCGGCAGTGCTCGGAATTGATTTGTGCAAAGCCGAATACTTCGGAGTCGGTCAACGGACGTCCCAAGTCCTTTTCTACTTTCTTGAGGTAATCCATTTCCTCTTTGGAGAGTGCCAGGCCTTCTTTCTCATTGTATGCCTCCAGATCCTCGATGTGGATAATCGGTTCCGGCTGGCGGTTGGTGGTGAATACGTCTTGGTCGAGGCCTTTATACATACGTTGCAGCATCGGGTCGCGGTCTGCGTTTTCGTCTTTTACGGGGAAATATTCTTCGATACGGGTGATACCGCTCAAACCCATATTTTGGGTGATTTCCACAGCATTGGTACTCCAAGGGGTAATCATTTCGCGGCGCGGACCTACGAAATGTCCTTTCAGGTTGTTTTCACTTTCGGGGGTGGCTTCTCCAAAAAGCCAGCAGAGTTTGTCGCTGTCTGCCTGAGTAAGTTCGTGGTCACATTCTACGGCAATCACGCTCTTGGATGGTGTTCTGAAAAAAAGGATCATACTTTTATTTAAGAGTTTACGATTTGCAAATTACGGTTGAAGCCGCTAAATGATAGCGCTTTTATTTTAGGGGCAAAGATAAGTAAAATCGTTGGGTAGGAGAAAGAAATGTACATAAAAAACTTCAGCCGGACATGAAAGGACATGTCCGGCTGAAGTTGTATCTTAAATTCCGAAAGGAAATAGGTGGCTTGGGATGTTATTTTAATGAAATAACAGGACCTATGGGCTTTTGACCGTACCAGTTACTGTTGTTCTGTCCGCCGCTTGTTACCCATTTTTTGAAACCTTTATATACGTTGAGAATGTCATTCCTTTCTGCCGGGTGAGCAATTTCTTCCGGAACGGCTATGCCCCAAACTAAGTTTTCCTCAGAACAGAACTCTGTATCGGGTGACTGTTTGCCTAAACCGGTGGGAGTGAATCCCTTGAAGTGGATTTCATTCAGGTTGTCTTGGTTCTGGATGAAGAAGTCGAAATAACGGGGAAGTTCTTTTGCCAGTAGTGCATATTGCAAGGAGATATCATAATTCCCGAAGCCGAAGTTGTCTTTTGTAACTTCGCAGGTGACTACGGGCATGTCCTTGTCTATCGGCTTTTCAGGATCTGTGTTGTAATATCCGCCGCTACGCAGGCTTTCTGTACCGTTTATTACGAAGATTACGTCATCATTTTCTCCGCGACCTTCTTTCAGGAGTTCCATACTAATGCCTTCTCTGGTTGTGTGGAATTCTATCTTGGCTCCCTCGATGTTCTTCATGGCAAATCCTTTCAGGCGGATTGCCGGACGATAGGGTGTTGTGCCGCCAATGGCCCGTATCTGGAAGCTCATCTTGAATCCGTCGTTAAATAAAATATCTGCATTCCTTATTTGAGAGTAGAAAACTTCTGCATTGTATCCGATGACAAAATCATTGAAGTCGTAATCTCCTTTTGACGGATAGAGGTCTTCGAACATCAATGTCCCTCTGCTTGTTTTGCTTGGGTAGTGATAGCGTATGTCCCACAGGAGTTTGTCTATCTCTTTGTCAGCCGGTAAGATGACAGATTTATTGTTGCCTCGTGTGGCAGCTTCGTTTGTCTTGATTTCCAGTACGTCCTGTCCGTCTGTCGTGGGATATTGCACGAAGATGCTGGTTACATATGCTGGAATGTTTACAGGAATTTCTGTTGCCTCGTTGGCTTTTAAAGCAAAATTCTCAATCAACAGGCTCTCGTCGGTACAGTTCTTGTCTGTGTAGACGGATATCACTGTATTTACTTTTGAAGTTATAGAATAAGTCAGGCTTTGGGTGGTTTTCCAGTCAAAGTCCGCCGGGGCTACAAGATCCTTGGTGTTTTCTGTCTTTTCAGGATCGTACACATCGGTTTCGCAGGCATTGAATAGTGTTATAATACTTGCTGCAAATAAGAGTTTTAGATATCTTTTCATATTGCAAAGTTGTTGTTTTGTTGGCATTCGCTGCAAAGATACGAATATAATATTAATAATGTATTTGAAAAGTTGTATTATTTGTCCTGTTTATTTTCTTTTTAACAATTTATGTGGTTGTATGCCGTATATGGGAAGTTATAATATACAAGTTTTATCCTATGCGTATAATGCGTTGTCATGGGGGTGTGCCGGTCTGTTTTTTTATTATTTTTCGGTTGTTGCAGAGATAACATGGCTTTCCAAAGTCCTTTTCTGACGAAAAAACGTTAACTCTATTCGCTTGTCTCATAAAAAAGTCCGATATTTGCAGGCATGATTCAGATAGAGACCATATTTGACATATTGTGGAAAGGGTTCATTATTGGTGTTATAGTATCTGCACCGTTGGGCCCGGTAGGAGTGCTGTGCATTCAGCGCACTTTGAATAAAGGGCGTTGGTATGGTTTTGTGACAGGCATAGGAGCTTCGTTGAGTGATATAGCCTATGCTTTGCTGACAGGTTACGGAATGAGTTTTGTCTTTGATTATGTCAACAAGAATATATTCTATCTGCAATTGTTTGGAAGTATCCTGTTGCTGATATTCGGTATTTATACGTTCCGCAGCAATCCGGTGCAGTCCATTCGCCCGGTATCCACCAGCAAAGGTTCTTATTTCCATAATTTTATCACAGCGTTTGCTGTCACCCTTTCCAATCCGCTTATTATCTTTCTTTTCGTGGGTCTGTTTGCACGCTTTGCTTTTGTAAGTGAGGGCGTATTGGTTTTTGAGGCTGTTACGGGATATCTTGCTATCGCATTGGGGGCATTGACCTGGTGGTTTGGCATAACTTTCTTCGTAAACAAGGTTCGTACGCAGTTCAACTTACGCGGAATCTGGATGCTGAATCGCATTATTGGCGGCATTGTCATGCTGGTATCTGCATTTGGACTGGTGTTTACGCTGATGGGCGAGTCGTTGTATTAGCAGGCAATTAACTCCCGACGGATAAACGGATAATAAATCATAAATCTAAAATCATACATCTTATCGTGAAGATTTCGCAACAACTGAAAGAGAAGAACATTGCCGAATACCTTATATATATGTGGCAAGTGGAAGATTTGATTCGTGCCAACAAGTGCGATATTGATTTTATCCGCAATAATATCATCTCCCGCTATCCGGCGGAAGAGCATGCCGCCCTGGAAGAGTGGTACGGGAACCTTGCCGATATGATGCGTGCAGAAGGAGTGGTGGAGAAAGGACATCTGCAGATTAACCGCAACGTTATTCGTAACCTTACGGATTTACATGCCGAGCTGCTGGCTTCCACGAAATACCCCTTTTATAATGCGGCATACTTCAAAGCGCTGCCTTTTATCGTAGAGTTGCGACAGAAGAGCGGGCCGAAAGAAGAGTCGGAGCTGGAGACGTGCTTCGAGGCGCTTTACGGGGTATTGTTGCTGCGTCTGCAGAAGAAGGAGATCAGTCAGGGCACTGCTAAGGCGGTGGAGTCTATCAGCAGTTTCCTTTCGTTGCTTGCCAACTACTACGACAAGGACAAGAAAGGCGAGTTGAAGCTGGGGGATGATTGACGGGATGTTTGAGTGATAAATAGTAAATTGAAATATGTCAACGTACCTATGTGTTAAGGATGGAAGATGTGCCATGACCGTAGGGAATAAATAGTAATTATCGAGATGAATATATTAGTAACCGGTGCCAACGGACAACTTGGTAATGAGATGCGGGCGCTTTCCGCTGAGAATGGGCAGCACACCTACTTTTTTACGGATGTTCAGGAACTGGATATATGTGACGAACAGGCCATACGCGCATTTGTGTCCGGCAACCGGGTGGATGTCATTGTGAACTGTGCAGCTTATACGGCGGTAGACAAGGCGGAGGATAATCCGGAGCTCTGCGACAAGCTGAACCATATAGCTCCCGGCTATCTGGCTGCAGCGGCTGAAGCCTGTGGCGCTGCCATGATACAGGTGTCTACGGACTATGTTTTCGATGGAACCGGGCATATTCCTTATACGGAAGACATTGCTCCTTGTCCCAACTCCGTCTATGGTTCCACAAAGCTGGCAGGCGAGCAAGCGGTCGGGGAGAAATGCAGTCGTGCCATGATTATCCGCACTGCATGGTTATATTCCATTTATGGCAATAATTTTGTAAAGACAATGATCCGCTTGGGCAATGAGCGTGAGAAACTGGGAGTTGTTTTCGACCAGATCGGCACGCCGACCTATGCCAACGATTTGGCCCGCGCCATCTTTGCGGCCATCAATCAGGGCATTGTTCCCGGTGTATATCATTTCAGTGACGAAGGTGTCTGTTCCTGGTATGATTTTACGGTGGCTATTCATCGCATGGCGGGTATCACCTCATGCAAAGTCAGTCCGCTGCATACGGATGAATATCCGGCTAAGGCTCCGCGTCCCCAATATTCCGTATTGGATAAGACGAAGATTAAAAAGACTTTCGGCATTGAGATTCCTCATTGGGAGGAGAGTCTGCAGGTCTGCATTGATAAGCTGGCACAGCAGGCAGACTGATGTTTTTTTTGAATATTATACCTATTTATATATATGGCAAGTAACAACGAGATAGAACGTAGACGAACTTTCGCGATTATCGCGCATCCGGATGCCGGTAAGACATCACTGACTGAAAAGCTGCTGCTTTTTGGCGGTCAGATTCAGGTGGCCGGTGCAGTAAAGAGTAACAAGATAAAGAAAACGGCAACGTCCGACTGGATGGACATTGAAAAGCAGCGTGGTATATCCGTAACCACTTCTGTTATGGAGTTTGACTATCACGATTATAAAATCAACATCCTCGATACTCCGGGCCACCAGGATTTTGCCGAAGATACGTATCGTACGTTGACAGCGGTGGACAGCGTTATCATTGTGGTGGACGGTGCGAAAGGTGTGGAAACCCAGACACGCAAGCTAATGGAAGTCTGCCGCATGCGCAATACTCCGGTGATTATCTTTATCAATAAAATGGACCGCGAAGCGAAGGATCCTTTCGACCTGCTGGATGAGTTGGAAGAGGAACTTTCCATCCATGTGCGTCCTTTGACATGGCCCATCGAGAGTGGCGCGCGCTTCAAAGGCGTCTACAATATCTACGAGCACAACCTGAATCTCTACCAGCCTTCCAAGCAGGTGGTGACGGAGAAGGTCGAAGTGGATATCAATACGGAAGAGCTGGACAATCAGATCGGGACCCAGTTGGCGGACAAGCTGCGCGGCGAACTGGAACTGATAGACGGTGTATATCCCGATTTTCAGGTGGAGGAATATCTGAAAGGTGAATTGGCTCCCGTATTCTTCGGTTCTGCCTTGAATAATTTCGGTGTGCAGGAGTTGCTGGACTGTTTTGTGGAAATAGCCCCCAGCCCCCGACAACGAAGAGCCGATCGTCAGCGTCCGGTAAAGGCAGAAGAACGTGAGGTGGAGCCGGGCGAACCGAAGTTCACAGGTTTTATCTTCAAGATTACCGCCAATATCGACCCGAACCACCGTTCGTGCATCGCATTCTGCAAGATATGTTCCGGCAAGTTTACCCGCAATACGCCTTATCTGCATGTACGCCATGGCAAGACAATGCGTTTCTCGTCGCCCACGCAGTTCATGGCGCAGCGCAAAACGACCATTGACGAGGCATGGGCGGGAGACATCATCGGTCTGCCGGATAACGGTACGTTTAAGATTGGCGATACGCTGACAGAGGGTGAGATGCTCCACTTCAAGGGGCTCCCGAGCTTCTCGCCGGAGATGTTCAAGTACATCGAAAACGCCGATCCGATGAAGCAGAAGCAGCTTGCCAAAGGCATCGACCAGCTTATGGATGAAGGTGTGGCGCAGTTGTTCGTCAACCAGTTCAACGGGCGCAAGATCATCGGTACGGTAGGTCAGTTGCAGTTTGAGGTTATCCAGTACCGTTTGGAGAATGAATACAGTGCCAAATGCCGTTGGGAACCGCTGAGCCTGTACAAGGCCTGCTGGATTGAGAGTGACGATCCTGCGGAACTGGAGGCTTTCAAGAAGCGCAAATACCAGTATATGGCGAAAGACCGCGAGGGCAGGGACGTGTTCTTGGCAGATAGCGGCTACGTGTTGCAGATGGCGCAAATGGACTTCAAGAATATTAAGTTCCACTTTACGAGCGAATTCTAAAGAAATAGATACCTAATGTTATTGCAGAGGCGCAAAGTGTAAAAAAAACTTTGCGCCTCTGTGTCTTTTGTAGGGAGAAAGTACTACCTTTGTAGGGATGAAACACGTATATATCTTTCTCTTACTGACTTCTCTTTTGGGGCTGGTAACCGTATCTTGTTCAGCTCCGGCCGATAGGAATATCCTCGACTACGAACAATCTCTCATTCATGCCGATTCTTTGGTGCAATCCGGCAGTGCCGACAGTGCTTGTGCCGTTCGTCTGCTGTCCGACCTGCATCACAAATACACCCGGGTGAAAGAGCTTTCCGAAGGGAAGCGCATCCGCCTGATGCCTGCAACAGGATGGAAACGCCTTTTCTGGGGAACATTCGGTTGTTTCATGCTTGGGCTGAACGTGTGGTTCTCCATACGTGACATCCGGTTCTCGGATGAGCGCAAGCATCGCCGTTACCTCATAGATTTGAGCGAGAACGAACAGCGGCTGCACAATAACGAGCGTGAGCGTGCCGAACTGGAGGAGTGTCTGGGTGAAATGTCGCTCACTGATGAAGAGCGTGAAGAAGTGCAGTGCTCGCTGACAAATCTGATGGATCATGGCAGCCGTCTGTGTGAAGAAAATGAACAGCTCCGTACCCGTCTCAAAGAGTATGAAGACCGTTCTGTGCCTCGTGAGTTGGAATTGATGATGAAGGAGAGTGAGCGTGCCCGGCAGTTGGACGGTCAGGTACAGGCGCTCACCGCCGCCTTGATAGATGGCGATGAAGTGGTGGAGCAGCTACGCAGCCATCCCAAGTTTCTCACGAACGCCCAATGGGAGTACTTGCAGCAGCTTACGGATAGAGTGTACAAGGATGCTTCGCGCCGCTTGGCCTTGCGGTTTCCCCAGCTTACGCCTGCCGACAACCAGCTCTGTCTCCTCATCCGGCTGGGATTCAGCAATGCACAGATAGCCGCCTTCACTGCCGTATCTTCCTCTTCCGTATCCCAGCAGAAGTTCCGTCTGAAGAAGCGGATGATACAGGCGGAGGAAGGACTGTTTGCCGAAGGGGAGACGTTGGAGATGATTGTTGGAAATATTCCAACAAAAAGCAGGTAATGTCATCGGTTTCTTGAACCGTTTTTATTTCACTCATCGAACGAACGGGAATGAGTCAGTGACTGAAAGGCATTCAGTCAGGGAGTCAATGCCTTTCAGTCACTGACTCATTGTCCCCCCTTTCAGAAGGTACTCTGAATAAGGTGGGGAAAGTGGAGGACAAGAAAATCAGGCGTGGTAAAAAATGTGGAATAACCCATGCCTGACTTTGCACTTTTTTCTTATAGATCACTCTTGGTTCAGATACAAGAAAGATGAGTTATGGAAGCGTTGGAATTACCGACGAGCAGAAGACAGAATCAAGGGTTGAAACTATAAGTTTCCACATTTTGCAATTCTTGATAATCGCCTCGCTCATTGATGAAGAGAGGCATACGTCGAGGCGGTAAGGGTTATAAAGGAAGCGATATTGCGTAGCCAGTATCGTGCAGCATCTTCTGCGAATAAAGAGCAACTATCATTGTATTATGGTATAGGTTGCTATGTTTCTAAGAACTCCCGAGAAGGCTTTTGGGGCAAGGGTGCAATAGAGACCATTAGCCAGCAGCTACAAAAAGAGTTACCTGGACTTCGTGGCTTCTCGGTTGCCAATATTAAATTTATGCGTCAGTTTTATGAGACTTGGTGCGAGGATTTAAAATCGCTAACCGCAGTTAGCGAAATTGATACCCAATTGTTAATACCTTACAAAATCCCCCAAAAAGGGGATTTTGAAATTACCTCATTCTTAGGATTAGGTTTTACACATCATATGATTAGTCCGTAAAACTAATTCTCTTGCCGAGCGTCTGTTCTATATTCGTCAAGCACTTGCAAACAAATGGAGTAAAGAAGTGTTGACTGCAAGAATTGAGGATGATTTGTTTAATCATCAAGGTGAGATTGCTAATAACTTCATTCAGAAGATACCCGATGCAAGACAATCATTGAAAGCAATAGGAATTTCAAAGATGAATATCTGTTGGATTTTATCAATGTGGAGGAACTTGGAGAGCGTGATAAAGAGGATATTGATGAACGGGTTATCGAGCAGGAAATAATACACAATATTAAAAAGTTTATCCTTACTTTTGGTCGAGACTTTGCGTTTGTCGGTAATCAGTACAAATTAGAGGTGTATGGAGTTGAGCATTTCCCTGACCTTATATTCTTTAACCGAGAACTGAACGCATTGGTTGTGATAGAGTTAAAGAAAGGAGCATTCAAATCCTCTTACTTAGGACAGTTATGTACCTATCTTCGTTTGGTAGATGACCAAATGCGTAAGCCACACGACAATCCATCAATCGGTATAGTACTATGTAAGAGTGCCGACAAAAAGTATGTGGAGTATGTAATTCAAGACTACGACAAGCCATTAGGCGTTGCGGCATACAAGACTTCAGACGAAATGCCAGAGAAATTAAAACAGGCATTGCCCGATATTGAGGATTTGAAAAAATTACTATAATCAAATTGCAGACGAAAGAAAATTATTATTATTCTCTTTTCGTCTGCAATTCTTTTGTTACCTTATGTAGCATCAGAGTTATAGTATTGAAGCATTACAATGAAGAATTCGGAAATACGAACGGTTGCTATCTCGTTACCTTAATTTTCAAGCAATCCGAATAACCGTTTAATTCTAAGATAATTGCAAATTCTGCGATTTTTTCTATAAAAAAGAGGATGAATTATTTTATCTCTATTCTGAAACCGATTCAGTCGTATATTGAATTACCCCCACTTCAGAAAGTACTCTGGGAGAGGATAGACTGTGGCGGCTTGATGTTTTGAACTATACAAAATTTTATTCTTCTATATAAATCAGAGTTGAGATTTCGGGAGATAGATAAACGGACGAATGGTAGATATCCTTAATCTGTCACTTCCCTGATGGCTGCATGTACTCTTTTTGCATGGCAACCACTTCCTCAAAACGCTTTTGCGTGGGAGTTCCCGTTATGCGTTCTTTTTTAGGAAATGAACGGTCGAACTCTTCTGCCTCTGCAATATTTATGTTGTAAATCTCATCCTCGTAATATTGTCCCGTTACACCGGCTAAGGCATCCGGCCATAAAGGGCACACATGGAGAGCTGCAATATATTTGTTTTCGGAGGTGCGGATATTGAATTGCTCTGCTGCCACAAATCCTGCTTTTGAATAATAATCGGGATCCCCGCACAACAGAATGGCACGATACCCCATTTCTGCTGCTACGCTGCGTGTATGTGCTATCAGTGCTTTACCGACGCCCATACGCTGATATTTAGGAAGAACGGCTATGGGCCCCATGCTTAATACCTCGTATTTATTTCCATTGTCGGCGACAATAAAAGACTTTAGGCACACAACGCTCCCTATAATCTTATTTTCCCAGACGGCCACAAAGTCAAGCTCTTTAACGAAGTTGGGAGAGTTCCGCATGATATGCAACAAGTAGTGTTCGTAACATCCGGGAGCATAATAATTCCAGAAAGCCTCTCTCATTATTTCCTCCGTTTTACGGTAATCTTCCGGTTGTTCAAGTCGTAATTCAATGTTCATAAGTTGCGGTATTTAAATGCATACTTTGCAAATGTATAAAAAATAATCATTCCCGTATGATGAGACTATACAGATAGTCTAAAATAATAGTGATAGGCTTGCTTAAGACAGAAGAATATACAATAATTTGTATTGTAGAGATTGGAAAGAATAGGTAATCTCATTATCAGGTACTTATGACTCTCATGTGTAGAGATACCCTATCTTTTTCTTATCCTTAATTTTATATTCATTTTTCCCTTGTAGAGAATGCTGTTTTGTAATATGTTGTTTATTAGTCAATTATATGTTTTAGCTGTAGATGCCATTTTCTTGCTTTCCCTTGTTTCTCACTCTAACTTTGCAACATCGAATTTGAGAAAAGCGAATGGCTGATTTGTTGAGGCCTCACAATGAAACTTCCGCTTTTCCGGGTGAGACAAGAGAATTTAGATATACATTATTAATCATTTAAAACATTATTATTATGGCATTTTACAAGAAATTTCAATCGAAACTGAATGATTTGTGGTATCCGAGAGCAATAACTACCGGCATTCCTATTACCACTGACAGAATTGCGGACAAGCTCTCTTTGCAGTCTACCGTTACCCGGGGAGATACGTATGCTGTGCTTAAAAACCTGGGAGGTGTAATAGCTGATTATATGGCTTCCGGAAGTACGGTGAAAATTGATGGCATCGGTACTTTTTATTACACAGTCGCTACCAATAAGAATGGGGTTGCTACGCCTGAAGAGGTGACCTCCGGACAAATTAACGGTGTACGTGTACGCTTTATTCCTGAGGTGAAACGCAGTAGTGGGAAGCAAATTACTACACGTTCCATGGTGGATGCGGATGTTGTTTGGATGGACATAGAGAAACTTGCCAATGGCGGCACTTCCGGTGGCGGCTCCTCTAATCCGGGCGGTAGCGGTTCGGAAGGCGGCGAGGAGCAAGATCCGCTGGGATAATTGTCTTTCGTTTTCGTAAACGGCAGATGCTGGCGTCACAGTGTTGACAAAAAAGTTCCCGTACTCTCTCCTGAGGGTATGGGAACTTTTCATTTTAGCATATTTTATCATTGTAATATTCTGTATTCTCGCTAATTCTCGCTAATTTCGGACGATTTTTTGCAAATCTGATAGAATAACTAATAATTTATAATATGGAAAACTTGAATACAGCACTTCTACTAATGGTGGTAGGCATGGCAACTGTCTTTGCTATCCTGCTGATTGTTATCTACTTAGGAAAAGGACTTATAGCCCTCGTGAATAAATATGCACCCGAAGAGGTCTCTTCTGCCAAACCGGCGGCAAGTGGTCCTGCTGCTATTCCCGCTAATGTTATGGCAGCTATCAGCGCGGCAGTTACGGTAGTGACGCAAGGTAAGGGTAAAGTTGCCAAAGTAGAGAAAATCTGAAATAACTAATCTTATATAAACACACACAGGAATAATTTAGTATGAAAAAAGAAATTAAGTTCAGTTTGGTGTTCAGGGATATGTGGCAAAGTGCCGGAAAATATGTTCCTCGTGTAGACCAACTGGTGAAGGTAGCGCCCGCCATTATTGAAATGGGTTGTTTTGCTCGCGTAGAAACAAATGGCGGCGGTTTTGAACAGGTTAATCTTTTGTTTGGTGAAAACCCCAATAAGGCTGTGCGGGAGTGGACGAAGCCTTTCCATGAAGCCGGTATTCAGACACACATGCTGGACCGCGCGCTGAACGGTCTGCGCATGAGCCCTGTGCCTGCCGATGTACGCAAGTTGTTTTATAAAGTGAAGAAAGCGCAGGGTACGGACATTACGCGCACTTTCTGCGGGCTGAATGACATACGCAACATTGCTCCCTCTATCACTTATGCGCACGAGGCGGGAATGATTTCACAGTGCTCTCTTTGTATCACTCATTCGCCTATCCATACCGTAGAGTATTATACGGATATGGCATTGAAACTTATCGAACTCGGTGCGGATGAAATCTGCATAAAAGATATGGCCGGTATCGGCCGTCCGGTATCTTTGGGCAAGATTGTGGCTAATATCAAGGCTGCCCATCCGGAAATTCCCGTTCAGTATCACAGTCATGCGGGACCCGGCTTCAATATGGCAAGCATTCTTGAAGTTTGCGAGGCGGGTTGCGATTATATCGACGTAGGTATGGAACCGCTTTCATGGGGAACGGGACATGCCGACTTGCTCAGCGTACAGGCTATGCTGAAAGATGCAGGTTTCAAAGTGCCCGAAATCAATATGGAAGCATACATGAAGGTGCGCGCCCTCATTCAGGAGTTTATGGATGATTTCCTCGGTTTGTACATCAGTCCGAAGAACCGTCTGATGAACTCGTTGCTGATTGGTCCGGGACTGCCGGGCGGTATGATGGGCAGCTTAATGGCGGACTTGGAATCCAATCTGGAATCTATCAATAAGTACAAGGCAAAACGTAACCTGCCGTTTATGAAGCAGGATGAACTGCTCATCAAACTCTTCAATGAAGTGGCCTACGTATGGCCGCGTGTGGGCTATCCACCGTTGGTGACTCCGTTCAGCCAGTATGTGAAGAACCTTTCCATGATGAACGTAATGGCCATGGAGAAGGGCAAAGAACGTTGGGGTATGATTGCCGATGATATTTGGGATATGCTGTTGGGCAAGGCCGGTAAACTGCCGGGTGAGCTTGCACCTGAAATTGTGGAAAAAGCTGAACGTGAAGGACGTAAATTCTTCAACGGCAACCCGCAGGACAACTATCCCGATGCCCTTGACAAGTATCGCAAGCTGATGAAAGAGAACAAATGGGAACTTGGGGAAGACGATGAGGAACTCTTTGAATATGCCATGCACCCGGCACAGTACGAGGCCTACAAGAGCGGCAAGGCAAAAGAAGACTTCCTGGCTGATGTGGAGAAGCGCCGCGCCGAACGTGACAAATCGCCCTTGGACGATGCCAAACCCAAGACGCTCACCGTACAGGTGGACGGACAGGCTTATCGCGTGACGGTGGCTTACGGTGACATCGACCTGCCGGCTTCCGCTACCGAGAAAGTGACTGCCCCCGTAGGCGAAGGACAAGAGATAGCAGCTCCGCTTGAAGGCAAATTCTTCCTGACTAAAAATGCACAGGAAACTCCTCTCAAAGTAGGGGATAAGGTGAAAGAAGGCGACTTGCTTTGCTACATTGAGGCCATGAAGACTTATAATGCCATCCGGGCCGAATTTAGCGGGACAGTGACTGCTATCTGCGTCAATCCGGGTGATTCTGTTTCTGAAGATGATGTATTAATGAAGATTGGATAATGGAAGATATATTTGCAAAACTTTATGATATGACGGCGTTCAGCAATATCATTGCCGACCCGTCGTTCCTTGTAATGTATGCCATTGCCTTCATCTTGCTGTATCTGGGCATCAAGAAGCACTACGAACCGCTGTTGCTGGTTCCAATTGCTTTCGGTGTGCTCATTGCCAACTTCCCGGGCGGTGATATGGGAGTGATTCAGGCGGATGAAAACGGTATGGTAATGGTGAACGGAGTGCTGAAGAACATCTGGGAGATGCCGTTGCATGAGATTGCACACGACCTCGGACTGATGAACTTCATCTACTATATGCTGATAAAGACCGGATTTCTGCCGCCTGTCATCTTTATGGGTGTGGGTGCGCTGACGGACTTCGGGCCGATGCTTCGCAATCTGCGTCTTTCCATATTCGGTGCTGCTGCGCAGCTTGGTATCTTTACGGTGTTGCTGTGTGCCGTAATGATGGGCTTCACACCGCAGGAAGCAGGTGCATTGGGCATTATCGGCGGTGCGGACGGTCCTACGGCTATCTTTACCACCATTAAGCTCGCTCCGCATCTGCTGGGCCCTATCGCCATTGCGGCTTATTCGTATATGGCATTGGTTCCCGTCATCATTCCGATGGTTGTGAAGCTGTTCTGCACAAAGAAGGAGTTGATGATTAACATGAAGGAACAGGAAAAGCTCTATCCTTCAAAAACTGAGATAAAGAACCTGCGTGTATTGAAAATCATCTTCCCGATTGCTGTCACTACCATTGTTGCCCTTTTCGTGCCGACGGCAGTGCCTCTGATCGGTATGCTGATGTTCGGTAACCTGATTAAGGAAATCGGTTCCGATACCAGCCGTTTGTTCGATGCGGCGGCCAACAGCATTATGAATGCGGCAACCATCTTCCTCGGACTGAGTGTGGGTGCTACCATGACGAGCGAGGCGTTCCTCAACTGGACTACTATCGGCATCGTCATCGGCGGTTTCCTTGCATTCGCTTTGTCCATTACGGGTGGTATCTTCTTCGTGAAGCTGTTTAACTTGTTCTCCAAGAAGAAGATTAATCCGCTGATCGGTGCAACGGGATTGAGTGCTGTGCCTATGGCGAGCCGGGTATGTAATGAAATTGCAACCAAGTATGATCCCAAAAACCATGTGCTGAACTATTGTATGTCCAGCAATATTTCCGGTGTCATCGGATCTGCGGTGGCAGCGGGCGTGCTGATTTCGTTCCTCGGATAGGAGATTTACGACATAAAAAAGAATGTGCCGGAATAAGGTTGAAAAATGAATCCTTATTCCAGCACGTTCTTTTTTTATGTTTGTCTGCTTTTATTCGCTGATGACTTTTCTGTATTCCGCCATTGCCATTTTTGCGGCAAGGTATGCGTTGATAAGGTTGGTTTGCGCCTGTGTCCATGATAGTTGTGCGGAAAGCACATCGACCATGCTTGCTTTGCCTTCATTGTATGAGAAGGTAACCAAGTCGAGGTTTTCTTCGGCAAGCGCCGTATTCTCTCGGGCCGTCCGTACCTGTTGTTCCGTTTCTGCCAGTTTGGTGGTGGCGGCGGACAGCTCTTCCAGGATATTATCGGCTATATAGCTTTGCTGTAATTTCTGGATGCCGATATATGCCTTTTGCTGACGATTGGTTTTGAAGCGTGCACCCCACCGGAAAATGGGAATGTTGAGATTGAGACCGGCAATGGGTGTATGGGGCACATCTTGTCCCATATAGGTGATACCGGTGTCCCACCCGGTAGCCAGAAACATGCTGAGCTGAGGATTGTACCGGCTGAGGGCGGCTTTGCGTTGCGCTTCGCTCTTGGCAATGCTGACGTTGGTGCCGGCATAGTCGGCGCGGCGTCCTAAAACTTCATCGAGACTCAATAAATTGACGGGTTGGGAGAGGGTGCCGATTTCACAAAGGCTGTCTACCGGGGCATCCGGTTTTGCTCCCATCAGAATATTCAGTTGTTGTAAGGCAAGGGTGTGATTCTGGCGAGCCTTGATATACTGTAATTCCGCTTCTTTCTTGCGGGTGGAAATCATCAGCAGGTCCGTACGGCTGATGGCGCCGTCGTTAAACCTGTCCAAGATAATGTTGTATTGTTGATTGATGATTTCTTCAAAACGGGCTGCGGCTTCGAGTGTGGCCAATGCGGCCGAGGCGTTCCAATAGACGGCATCACTCTGATAATGTATTTGGTCGAGCGTCAGTTCTACGGCCAGCCTGTCCAGCTCTTCGTCGGCTTTGGCAATCTTCTTTTGGGCAATGAGTGAACCGCCTGTATAAAGAGGCTGCCCCAGTGTTGCCAATGCCTGATAGGTGTAGGGGCGGTACTGTCCTGCGGGGCTGTTCCAGTCGTCCAGGCGATTTAGGTTGGCGGTTCCTTCGGCTGTGATGTCTATCTTCGGGAGAAAGCCTGTCTGCGCTATTTTCCGCGCTTCGGTGCTTGCCGCTGCTTTCAGGCGTTGCTGTTTCAACAGTTGGCTGTATGCCTCCACTTTGTTCCGATAGGCCTCGCGGCTGAGATATGCTTCCTGTGCCACGCCGCTTATGCCGAAGCCCATTAATGATAGTATAAATATAATCTTTCTCATCATTCAAATTGTAAATCGTAAATAGTCAAATTGCAAATTCCTTTATCCCTTTATCTTGTGTATTGCACAATAGGCCACCGGCAATACGAACAGGGTGAGTATCGAAGCTACAAGCAGACCGCCCATGATAGTGGCGGCCATACCGCCGAACATGGCATCGAACAGCAATGGCAGCATGCCCAGAATGGTTGTTCCCGATGCCATGGCTACGGGGACAATGCGGGTGGTCGTTGCACTGATAACCGCTTCGCGCGGCGTTTTCCCCATGGCTGTCTCCGCATCAATCTGATCTACGAGGACAATGGCGTTTTTGATGTTCATCCCAATCAGCCCCAGTAATCCCAAGATAGCGAAGAAGTCGAATGTCTTGCCCAATAGCAACAGCCCCAGTACGATGCCGATAAAGATGAGAGGGAGCATCAGCAGGATGACGATAGGTTTGCGATAGCTCTTGAACAGGAACAGCAGGGTAACGAACATAAGGAAGAACGTCAGCGGCATATTGGCTGCCAATGCCGCATTGGATTCTGCTTGGCTTTCCTGCTCGCCGAAGTACTTCATGGTGTATCCTTCGGGTACATCTATCTCCTTTTGCACCTGTTTCCATACGCGGTTAAAGGCGGCAATGGAATTTACGCCCCGACGGGGATCGGCTTGCGCCATCATAACCATTTGCCGGTTGTAGTCCTTTACGTTGGAGAACTTATACTGATAGTCGAAATCGCTGACTACCTGCTCCAGCGTTGTCGTTTCACGCGTAGTCCCGAACACCGGCAACGTGCGGAGGTCGTTGATGCGGAATGAGTCGATTGCATTATCTTTCAGTAGGATAGGAAGCACCTGGTCGCCTTGGCGGTATTCCCCTAAGGTCATTCCGCTGGTTCCTATTTGTATGCTCTGCGCCATGCTCTGGCGGGATACGCCTAACGGTTGCGCACGCTCTTGGCTGTATATCGGTTTCCATATGGGAACTTTGTTGCCCCAGGAGTTACGCACATTGATAAGATCGTTGTCGCGGTGCATTATTTCCAGAACCTTGTTGGTCAGCGCTACCAAAGTGTCTGTGTTATTGCCGATAAAACCTATTTCGATAGCGGCGTCTACGGCAGGCGAGAGTTTGAACAGCGTGGTGCGGGTAATGGCATTGGGGTAGTTCTCTTTCATATAGCTGTCCAGATGCTCTTCATATTCTTTGGTGTACTTGCTGTCTGTCACCTCCACCAGCAGATTGGCAAAGTTGGGTTTGGGCCCAACGGAAGTAGATGCCAGATAGTAGCGCAACGGGGTGCTGCCGAAGGTAACTGACACCCGTTTCACTTCCGGCTGTTCCAGCAGGTGGGCCTCCACTTTCTTCATCTCTTTCTCTACGTCTCGGATGCTGTATCCGTCGGGGTAGAACACATCGGCGCGGAAGTAGGGTTTGTCCAGCGAAGGAAAGAAGTTTTGCGGCATCAGTCCCATTACAACGAGAGAGAGGACGAACAGGACGACCATGCTTCCCAATGTCAACGCTTTCCTGCGTATCAGTATGCTGAGGATAGATGCAAACTTATGGTAGAAGGGCTTGTCGTACGGATCTTTACCGTTGTTGCCTGCTTGGGCTTTCAGTATGAAATTGCCGAATGTCGTGGTTTGCGTCAATGCCAGTACCCAGCTTAATCCCAGTGAGATAGCCAATACAATGAATAACGGCTTTACGATTTCGGCTACGGAAGACGGTGCAAGATAAAGCGGAAGGAAAGAACAGATGGCTATGAAAGTTGCTCCCAGTAATCCCCACTGCGGCCCGGTGGCACCGTCTATCAGTGCTTTTCGCCTGTTCACACCGCGTGCTATGGCGATTTGTGCATTGTCTGTCACCACAATGGCGTTGTCCACCAGCATGCCCATAGCTATGATGAAACCTGCAAGGGAAGTGCGGTTCAGTCCTACGCCCAAAAACGACATGATGAGCAGTGTGCCGCCAATGGAAAATATCAGTGAAGAACCGATTAATACGCCGGCGCGCAGACCCATTACCAGCATGATGATGACGATTACGATCAGGATAGACTCTATCAGGTTGATGATGAAACCGTTGTTGGCTTCTTTGGCAATGACGTTTTCAGGATAGAGGCTTTCCAGCTCCAGTCCTACGGGGATAAGAGGCAGCAGCTCGGCGAGCCTTTTATCTACCAGTTCGCCGGTTTTCACCACATCCTTTTGGGGATCGGTGGAGATACCGATGCCGATAGCGCGCTTCCCGTTTACGTGCATGATAGTGCCGGGAGGATCCATATAACCTTTTTCTACAATCGCTATATCGCCCAGCTTGACTTGGCCGCCGGGAGTAGTGATTATCTGGCTGCGGATGTCGTTGACGGTGGTATAAGTGCCGTTGGCAACAACGCGTAGCTGCTGTTCGCCTGCACTGATTTCACCGGTATTGATAATCTGGTTTTGCGATTGTAGCAGGCTTGCCAGTTGTTTGGGGTCGATGCCCATTCCAGCCAGTTTGTTTACGGAGATAAAGATATTGATTACTTCCGTCTGTGTGCCGAAAAGGGCTACTTTCATAACACCGTCGGCAGTGATGACTTGGGTTTTGATACGTTCTGCCCAGTTGCGCATCTCTTCGTAAGAGAAACCATCGTCGCCAACCAGACCGTAATAAATCCCGAATACATCGCCGAAGTCGTCCGATACTGTCGGTGCGGAAGCTCCTGCCGGAAGTTGGGGCTGTATGTTGAGAACCTTACGGCGCAGCTCATCCCATTTTTGCGGGATAGATGCAGCGGAGAGCGATGGTTGCAGCTCAAACGTGATTTTGGAAAGTCCGTACATGGATTCGGACTTTATTTTGTACACCCCACTCATGCTTTGTATCTCGCGGGAGATGGGCTCGGTAATGAGCCGTTCCACTTCAGCCGGTTCGGCTCCGGGATAACGTGTCATGATGACCGCCGTCTTAATGACGAAGGGCGCATCTTCTTTCTTTCCCAAACGGCCGAATGAGAATACACCGCCGATGAGCAACACTGCGAGAAAGAAGTAAACAATCTTGGTGTTGTCTAATGAATATTTAGCTAAGTTCATATCTCTGTCATTTTACCTCTTTTATTCTCTGTCCTTCCACCAATTGGTACACTCCGGCTGTGACAACGGTTTCACCTGGTTTCAGACCTTTGGATATGAGAAGATTAGCCTCTCCGGTAGGTGAATATACGGTTACTTCGCGACGGTTCACCTTGTTGTCTTTCACTATCCATACATAGGTGTTCTTGTTTTCGCTGTCACCGAATACGGCGCTTAGCGGCACATTCATCAGTTTTTCTTCTATGAAAGGAGCAATATCCGATGCCAGGCGGATGTTACAGGTGAATCCCGGCTTCACATCATATATAGTGCGGTCAAAAGCGGCATCGTCGATGATGATTGTTACCGGAATACCTGTACCGTCGGTTGATATGTCAAGATACTCTTCCAGTCTGGCATTGAATACCGTACCCTTGTAAGTGTCGAATTCTACTTTGAATGTAGCGTCTTTGGCACGAAGCAGGTAAAGGTAATCGTCGGGTACGGTAAATTTGATACGCAGTTTCCGAGTATTGACCAGCCGTACGATCCCCTCTCCCGAATTGACGCGCTGATAGTTCTCTACCAGACGTGTTTCGATAGAACCGTCGAAAGGAGCCAGCAGTTTCGTATCCCGCATATTGTTGGTGGATAGCTCGTAAGCGGATTTTGCTTTCTGATAATTGGCTACACTGATTTCATATTCTTGCAGGGAGATGGCCTGACGTCCCAGTAACCGTTTGTTGCGCTCAACCTGCGCGACGGCAGTTTCATAGGCAGCCTTGTCGGCGGCATATTGCAAGGAAATGTCACGCGGGTCGATAGCGGCAATGAGCTGCCCTTTCTTGACCCTTTGTCCTTCCACAACCGGAAGGTTGATGATCTGTCCACTGACCCTAAAAGCCAGCTTTACATATTCCACTGCTTCCACCATGCCGGAGAAGTCTTTAAGGATCACTGACTGTGAACTGACGGTAGCGGTTTTCACAGGTCGCACGAGGGCAGTATCTTCCCCCTTTTTTTGCCCGCAGGACGTGATGAGAAACGTCATCGCCAGGGCGAACAGGTACATTTTTTTCATTTGTTTCTGATTAAAACGAGTCTTTCAGGGGAATGGTCAGACTCCCCTCTTGTTTTAATTCATAAACGTTTTGATATACCTGTATGTTCAGTTTGTTTCCGGCCGTCAGGCCGATTTTTATTTCTTTACTTACTTGTATGTGCAGGGTGCTGCCTGAGTAATTCACTTTGAAGGAATAACTGTTCCATTTCTCCGGTAGGACGGGCTCTATCTTAAGCATGTCATTCACTATCTGCAATCCGGCAAATCCACGTACAATCGCAAGCCAACTGCCCGGCATGCTGGTGATGTGGAGTCCTTGTTCGCCTTCGTTGTTGTAGTCGTCAAGGTCGAGACGGGTGGCGTGCATGAACAATTGGTAGGCTTTCTCCACTTTTCCAATGCGTGCGGCAAGAATGGAATGGATATGCGGGGAAAGGGAAGACTCATGGACAGTCATCGGCTCGTAGAACTCAAAGTTACGGCGAATGGTTTCTGTGTCGAAGTTGAAGTAGTATAGGTATAGGCCAAGCAGAACATCACTTTGCTTGATGTAGCAGGAGCGCAAGATGCGGTCCCATGACCAATACTGGTTAATAGGGCGCTCGTTGTCGGGAATGGCATCGGTGTTTTGCAGGACTTTGTCCATGTAGCCGTCGTTTTGAATGAAAATACCGCGTTCCGGGTCTTCCGGCAAATATATCCGTTCGATAATATCCCGCCAGCGTTCACTCTCTTCCGCATAATTCAGATTGGTAATGCGGCGCACGCGGGCATACTCGTCGGGATATTGCCGCGCTATGATTTCAAGAAAGCTGAGAGTGGTTTTGAGACAGCGCATGCAGGAGTAGTTGGTGTACCAGTTGTTGTCTACGTTGTTTTCGTATTCATTGGGTCCGGTGACTCCGAGGATGACGTACTTCTGTTTGGGCTGCGAGAAAGATACCCGTTGACTCCAAAAACGGCTGACGGCTATCATCACTTCCAGTCCGTAACGGGCAATGTAGTCCAATGTACCTGTGAGGGTGGCGTGTTGAAGAATGGCATAGACAATTATATTGTTCCGGTGGATTTCTTCAAATGTGATTTCCCATTCGCTATGGCATTCTTCTCCATTGCCGGTGACTTGCGGAAAAAGGGCGGCGCCGTTGTCGAACCCTAACTTTCTGGCGTTTTCAATGGCTTTGGGAAGTTGCTTGTAACGGTACATCAGCAGGTTTTCGGCAATTTTCTTCGGAGTGGACAGGAGGAAGAAAGGCACACAGCATAATTCGGTATTCCAATAGGTGTTGCCGCCATACTTCTCTCCTGTGAAACCTTTGGGACCGATATTCAGGCGCGGGTCATCGCCCCGGTAGGTCTGATAAAGCTGGTAGATATTATAACGTATGCCTTGCTGGGCTTCCGGATCTCCTTCTATTGTGACATCCGTTTCATCCCATATTTCCTGCCAGGCTTTCCGGTGCTCCTCTTCCAGAATGTCCCAGCCCAAGCTTTTGGCTTTGCGCGCTTCCGATATGGATTCCTCTATCAGGTCCTGCCGTTCATAATAAAGGGACGACGTGATGCCGATATATTTGATGAGCGTTGCGGTATCGCCCGGTTTCACCTCGATGCCTACGCTGAATCCGGTTTGTTTCTCTTTTTCTATGCGTATGGGGTTGGCAAATGTCTCTTTATTGTTCTTGAAGAACCGGTAGGTCATGGCATAGCATGTCTGTGCGTCTTCCCGCCTGGTCTGTGTCCACAGATAGGCACAATCACTGGTAGTGCCGGATCGGAGGATATTCCATATCTTTTCATCCGGATGCTCGGTATGCTGCGCAATGTCTCCGTCGAAAGTCGGTACGAGGGAAACTTTCCCTGCATAGTTAAGGGAGGTAACACTGTATTTGATAAGGCAGAGGTTGGGACGGGCCATATCGGCAATATGTTCTACGTGCAAGCGGAGCTTGTTGCCGCGTGGAGAGGTCACCTCTACATCGCGGTAGGAGATGCCCGCCTTCATGTCGAGACGCCTGTTAAAGCTGTCCACGTCCCATTGGGCCAAGTCCAATTCTTCGTCGATGAGGCGCAGGCTGATGCGGCTCCATTCCGGAGCATTGGGAATACGCGTATAAAATTGTGGAAAACCGTTTTTCCACCAGTTCACGCGGGTCTTGTCTAAAAAAGTTATGCCTGCCACGAATGTGCCGCGATAGCTGTCGCTGCTATATGGCTCTTCAAAATATCCCCGTTGTCCGAAACGGCCGTTCCCAAGGCTGAATATGCTTTCCGACCATCGCATGCGGTCGGCTTGAAAGCTGTCTTCTATAATGTTCCATTCGTCAGTTTTAAGGAATTTCTTCATGGCAGTATTCTTTTGTGTTATCGGTGTAAAGATAAACAAATAAAAGAATAAATAAACAAGATACGGAAAAAGAAACTCCCCGTTCGTCGGTGAGGAACGAGGAGTTCATCGGTGACGAAAGGGGAGTTTGTCGGTGAGGAAGAATAGAGGCTCTTTACGGCCTTTCTCCTTTGGTTTCTTTTATCAGATATACGCAGGCGGCTCCGATTATGAGCATCACGCCCGCCATTACCAGCATGTTTATTTCGGGTGGAAGCATCCCTTTCGGCGTGAACAATGCCAAAATACTTCCTCCCAACGCTGCGGCTACGATTTGCGGTATGCAGATTGTTCCGTTGAACAGTCCCAGATAGGTTCCCATGTGCCCGCCGGACAAGGCATTGGTGAGAATGGTGAAAGGTAATGCCAGCATAGCGGCCCATGCACAGCCTATCAGCAAGAAGGATATGAATAGTACGTATTGGCTGTGCACGAAATAAGTGGATATAAATCCGATACCGCCCAAGACGAGGCTCAGCGCATAGATAAAGCGGCGGTCTTTGAACATAGGGATACATACCGCCCAAAGTACGGAGCCGATAGCTTGTACGGCAAACAGCACGCCTACCCAGTTGGCAGCTTCCTGATATTGCAGGCTTTTGGTGTCGAGGACTATTTTGCTGACTCCATTCACCGTATGCTCTACTGTGGGAGCGTCAAAAACATTTGCAGCTATGCTGCCGTTGGTATATGTCCACATAAACATAAAGGCAAACCAACAGAAAAACTGTACCAGTCCCACTGTCCAAAAGGCTTTCGGTGCTTTTATCAACAGTTTCAGCATACTGACTTTCTCGTGTTCCTGCTCTTCCGTAATGCCATGATATTCGGCATATTCGGCAGGCGGCATCTCTTTGACTTTGACTGTGGTGTAAATAACGCAGAATATCAGAATGGCTGCTCCGATGTAAAACGAATAGATGACGGAATCGGGAATGACCCCTTGCGGCGCAGTATTGCTGATGCCTACCCATGCAAATATGAAGGGAAACAGGTAGCCCACCAGGCTGCCGGCGTTGCACAGGAAACTTTGAATCGAATAGGCAAGTCCTTTTTGTTTCTCGTTCACCATATCGCCCACCATCATTTTGAAAGGTTGCATCGCCATGTTGATAGAGGTGTCTAAAAACATCAGCGATACCAGCCCGAAAATCATTGCCGTACTCACCGCCATGCCGAAACTGCCGGCATTGGGCAGCAGGCACATCACGAGCACTGCGACCAGCGAGCCTATGAATAAATAAGGAATACGACGTCCGAATCGTGTCCACGTTTTGTCGCTGGCAGCTCCGACAATGGGTTGCACTATGATGCCTGCCAACGGCGGTAATATCCAAAAATAACTTAAGCTGTGCGGATCAGCTCCTAATGTGGAAAAAATGCGGCTGATATTTGCGCTTTGCAAAGCATATGCGATTTGCACGCCAAAAAAACCGAAGCTGATGTTCCACAGTTTCCAGAAACTTAAATCGGGTTTTACTTTCATTGCTCTTTTGTTTTTATGATATTAGTTTTTAATGACTTGTTATTTCGTTGTTCCTCTTACCACCAGATTGGTCCGTACAATTCTGTTTGTACTTTTTTCTTCGTTTCCTTCCAACTTGTCCGTAAGGATGCTGAAGGCGTTTTTCCCCACTTCCTCTCCATGCTGTTCCACTGTTGTCAGCTTCGGGTCGGTGCTTTGGGCAATGGCTCCGTCGGTGAAACCGCAAATGGAGACCTCGTCCGGCACTTTGAGCCCCACCAGCTTGCAGGCGTACAAGATACCTGCCGCCGTTTCGTCATTAATCGCAAAGAAGCCGTCGGGACGATTGTCGCTTTCCAATAAATCGGGCGTTATGGCAATGGCGCGTTCGCGGTTATCGCATAGTTTGATCATGCTGTCGTTTACGGGAATCTTGTATTTCTTCATGGCGTCCAGATATCCGTTGCGTCGGTTTTTGGTGATTTCAAGATGTGGATCGGCTCCGTAAAAGAAGATGCGCTTGCATCCTGTCTGAATCATGTACTCCACAGCGGCAAACGATCCGGCATAGTCGTCTACCACCACTCGCTCCGTTTTCAGCCCTGTACAGATGCGGTCGTAGAAGACGACCGGAATATTGTTGTCTAACAATTCCTGATAATGATTGTATTGTTCCGTATTCTTGGCAAGCGATGCGATGACATGTCATCCTGCGGTGTCCTGATATTGTCACGCTTTACAACGC
>OGXO01000164.1_pt1 | contig 34883 bp, 26 predicted proteins | sample 1576321 | NCBI WGS metagenome assembly OGXO01 (sample SAMEA3541568, study PRJEB24748) | human gut metagenome | biome: human gut; feature: human-associated habitat; material: faeces | place: China | collected 2012 | reverse complement strand
TAATGTATTCGCTATAATACAAAGTTAACTAAAAGGGTATAGCTTTTTTGCGCTACATGGCACTATCCGTCTTTTCCGATTTTAAACATAGGAACTTGTTCTTTTTACATATTATCTAAGATAAAATCAGCGGGAATTCCGAAATTGTCCCGCAAACGTTTCACTAGATTCAAATTAAGCGCTCTTTTGCCAGATAACAGTTCACTTATTCGAGATTTGGAAACGCCTAATTTTTCTGCCGCTTCAATTTGGTTAAGATTGGCTTCGTCCATTTTACGTCTAATCTCGTCTGTTATTAAAGTTGAAACTTTTCCCGGTAGAGGATGATAAGCGGCTTCCCATTCTTCTACCATATAAGACAAACGAATAAGTTCATCCTTGTCTGATTGATCAAGTAACTAGGGGCATATTCCTGATTGTTGCTTCTGTGTTCTATCTGTCGTTCTCTTTTTATGGAAGAAATATACCAATAAAACTAACAAGGCAATACATATGCATACAGCAGATAAGATAACCGCTTTTTGCCTGACAATTTTTATCTTGTTGTTTTCCTTTGCTGTGCCATGCAGTGTATACCACTTTGCAGCTCTTTCGATCTGTTCGGTGAATAATTCTTCGTGGTTGAGATTGCTATGTAACAAACACCATTTAGCGAAGGTCTCATCGTCAAGATTTTCCGGTTCTTTAATCTTGTTCAAGATTATCGAGGCGCTGTCCGGGTTTGTCTCCCATGCCCATCTTCTATAATCTCCATAAAGTTAGCTATAGAATCTCCCTTTTCTCTATATATCCATCATATGTGCGATTAAATGTCTCCAACATTTCATCTGATTCTGCTAAACTGTGTGCTTTGTGTACCAGAAAGAATAAAAAACGATTTTTCCGGATAATCCAAAGAATCACCATGAAAAGACAAATTTTACCTCCAAAGGTTAGAAAATAAAAGAGCAGTTGAATTTCTGTTTTATGAGCCATATACCAATTTCCAATATTTATCTCTCCTGTATCTAACAAGTACATCAGGGGGTATAACATTTGAATTGCTGCATAAATATAAAGACTTAATATAAGCCATTGCGGAATATCAAGATAACTACTGTTTAAACGACCTAAGACTACCATCATAGATAGACTAGCTATCATTCCGATAATCAAACGAATCGCAAACTGTAAATTTGCATAATTGTTATTTGTATATAGTCCTATGAGGTCTGCTCCAATGCATAATGCTCCGATAACAATTAAACAGATGACTCCGATATGCATTTGCTTACAATTGCCATCGTCTGTCGAAGCTTTTACCGTTGAGAAAGTTATTACCATGTAAATAAAAAACATGGCAAAACTATTCAGTAGATTTAAGATGTTTTCCATAAAACAAGTAAATTTATTAAGAAATTCACCATCACCCATTAGGGGTACCAAGAGTTTCCAAATATACATTAATAACCAAATGCACCATACCACTATCCATGAGTAATAAAACTGCTTGATAGAAACTTCCATGCGGTGGAAAAAATCGTGCTCTCCATTATGCAATAAACGGCAGTTGTCTCCTAAATTATCTTTAATATACGAACATAAACGTTTTTCTTTTTCTTCTTCGTCCTTGTTTATTAAAAAATTGCTGGAAATCAGTATAATTAAGGTTGCTAATACAAAAAGTGTATTGGCAAAGTTTATCCAATTCGGATCAAAGATATCCGTTATTTTAATTTTGGTGCCAGAAGACGAGGATTTAAATATTGAAGGTAAAAATGGAATAAGAGCACATATAACAGATAAAAGTATTGTATACTTTTGATGTTTTAGCCAACCAAAAAAACTATCTTCATTCATTATCTTTTATTTTTTAACAGGGTTATCATCTTATTAGTATCATTACTTACCCAAAAGTGATTCATATTAGGAACTGATATAGGTTCAACAGAATTTTCATGTAAAGAATAAGCCCTTTTATTGCATGTGAAAAGGTTTGCTATATTCTCGATTTTACCTCCAAATATGTGACTTGGTGCGTTATAGCCAAAGGATCGTTCTATATAGATACGGGAGTCTTTGTCATCAAGCCGCTCCATACATATAACATTGTCTGCCAATGAACGGAGATTTTTGACTAAAGAGGCGCTCTTATCACAAAGAATGCAAAGGTCTATTCCCCACTCTTTACATATAGCGATTAGTGCCGGAAGAAATAATGGGTCCTCTTTAAGGAGTGGAAAACTGTATTCAATTTTTTGTATATCATCAATAACTATGCGCTTGATTCCAGCTTTTTCGCATGTCTTGGGAAATAAACGAATTTGTCTTAGTAAATAATAAAAGAATTCATCTGCAGAAATATACCCCATGCGTAAATCCCAGAAATGTATATATTTATAACACATTTGGCAGTAAGGTAATCTGCATTTTTTCTGGCATCTATCGCAATTTGGGGACATGGCTTCGCAGTTAATCCTGTTTTTATTAGCTTTAAAAGCCCATGTCGGACAAATCAACCGTTTCCGCATAGTATAGTACTCTTGGTCGAATAAAAGATTCAGTGTATGTTCTTGGCGGCAACTGGCACTAAAGGTGCCTCCCAACGATAAATAACGTTTATAGCTATTTGGCTCTCCTATAATGACAGTGACTTGGCTGTCCATTTCGTCATTATGCTGTTTAGGCTCCAACAATATACTTTTCAGTAGTTTGCATATATTTTGTTCCTCTTGTAGAGTTCTATATATTGTTTTTAATCGGTGCCAGTGTATTTCGTTTTTTCCGTCTAAATAGGCTTCATAATTATCTTTATCAGGATTACTATTAATAAATTGTTGATAAGTATCTGTCAAGACATCAGAGTGTCCTCTTAGTAATGCTTTGGGCATGTGTCTTCTGCGTTGAAGCAGTACATGGACACTTGGGTAAATTTCTATCCCATAATCTCTTTTCTTATATCTATGCCATCCTAATGCAGTTGTTTGTAAAACGCTCTTTCTTATACATAGCTCATGCCTGACATATTCATTGCCTTCATCTTCATGCGTACGGAGCTCCAGCATCAAATCAGGTTCGCAACCAACTGGTGTTTGATTTTCATTCAACACGAATATGGTGACAAGACTTTTACTTCGCATCTTCTTTATGTCATCAAAAATAGAAGAAGTGTCTTTATTCCAATCTAAGTCTAATACTAAACAGGGAATATATTGCTCAGATAGTACCTGCTTTATATCCTTTGAAATAGAGTTAATAATATGAATTGGGAAAAATTCATCAGCTAGATAGTCTAAGTTATTTTTATTACCTACTTTACAGTAATCAATAATTTCATTTGAAATTCTGGGAGCAATCAGATTATTGATGTCATTACAATTGTTTTCTTCATCTTTCCCTTGTGGAAGTACAAAATGAAGAGCATTTGTACGGTTATTGTACACGATGACTTCTTCACTTAACAAGAGGTCCATTTTTGCATAATTGATCTCTTTCTTAGCAACCTTGCAGTCATTTAATTTAAAGATTGTGGAGCAAAAATTACATCCATCCCATTTATTTTCTTCACTTAAGTTATCTTCGATGATGGAGTTGACGCATTTAGATATTAAGGTATCTAATACCATATCTTCCAAATTTCTTTTTTGTTTAGAGTCTGACAAAAAAATAGGGTCGGAAAATTCCAATCCAGACTCTGTTTCATTTTTGAGAGCCAGCATTCTTATGTTTTTTGTTATTCCGTGTAAAAGTTGCATGGCCAATAATGCCCTGCTGGTTCCACTCTTTCCAGTTATTGTTACAACTAATTCTTTTTGGCTTATTGGGGGAGGAACCTGGTCTTTTTCGGAAGCTTTATCTGCGTTCTCTTCTTCTTTTTGGCCTTTTTTCTCATTATCTTTTTGTACTTTCTGTTCTTGTAATAAGATTCCACCGAACAACAGTTTGTCCAACCCTAAAATGTCTGTCGAGATTTTTTCGTGATTGTATTGGAACTTCATAGTATATTTATTAAGTTTTTCTATTACGTATTAATCTGCCCGATATCAGTTGTCTTGTTTATAATAGGTTATGTGCGAATTATTCAAAGCTCTGATAAGTTTACTTTAAGTGCTTAACGGCAAAAGATTACTACAAAAATAGTAATTAATTTGATATATTATAGTGTTAATGCGGAAAATATAAAGATTCCCCCCCTGAAAATTTCAGTTTCGAGGGGAAATCTGATTAGTACAATTTGCTGTCAAATCATAATAATCCTCTAATAAGTTGCAATGACTCGTTGTGAGCAGAGATTATCCGCAAGTAAAGCGTGGGGGATTGCAACGGCTATTTCACGATCCATGTTTTCGTAATATCGGAAACCGTATCCTTTTTCTCCCAGCCATAGAAGGAATGGAGTGCCAGCCGGTTTGGATGAGCCAATGACTGCTTCAACCTGTGCTACTACATATTTGTCGTCATAACTACCGTCCATGAATCCTTCATAATCCGTGTCAATTACCCGGATTGGCACGTTTAGGGTTGATTCAATAAAATAGGGATGGTCGCTGTCCAGGTAATTGCGGATGTCCTGATCAAAGAAATAAAGTGCATTGCCCCAATCGTCATTCTTTATAGGTTCGTTTCTGATAGTGCTCCAGTTGATAGATGCGGTCTGGTTGGCACGATACAGTTTATAACCAACAGGTAGAGTTGATACACGAAATGAACTGATGTTTCTGGTTTCCGGTTTAGGCAGTTCCGCCTGTTCCGCACCTGCCGTGTCAAACTCGTTATTACAACCTGCCAAAGAGATGGATAACATGCAAGACATGATTGCCCAAAATGTGAATTTAATCTTTTTCATACGTCTAAAGTTTTAGTGGATAATAAAGTTAACTGTATTGATATTTTTCCCGTTTTATCGAGCAAAAACGATCTGTAACAACATTCTTTTATGTAATCAAACTGTTGAGATTAAAATGGGGTGCCCGTATTAATAAGTAATATGAATTTTTCATAACTTTATTGGTTTTAATTCTATAGCAAAGTTAGTGAAATTAAGTCGTAATCTATACAAAAAGCAGATATTGTACGTGGACATCCGGCTATTGAAAATCAGTGGATTAAGTGAATTTGCGTGGACACAGACGTTTTTATAAGTACTTGAAAAGCTCCTTAACCCATATTACTGGTAGTATAGTTATGTAATTGGTTTTTGAAGGTAATGTTGCTTTAAGCCTTGATCTTAATCCCGCATGTGGATCAGAATAATCGACTGAATCTGTATATTGGTGACTTTCTGAAAGACGGAAAATGTGTTGTATTAAAAAATGAGGATTGCCGAAATCGTTATGAAAAACATACGTGGGACTTATTGAAGGGGGCGGTATGTTGAGCTTGTTTTACCTGAATTATGATAAAAAGAATTTGTTTCTGGATAAAAACAGTTCCTGATATTTTATTGAAATCTTCTGGAGAAACAATCTTCTTTAGTGCAAATTATTTTCCAAAAAAAAGGTTCGTTTTACTTTCCTTGTTCTCAATATTTTATGTAAATTTGGGGTCTAAACAGATCATAATTAATATTGGTATGACAAACACATTAATAGAAGCTCAAATTTGTGAGTGTGATATGCATCACGCGGCTAACCACTGGTTATTTAATCAATGGGGTCATTCTACTCTCTTATTAGGTCTTATCCTGGTAGTGTTAGGGTATTTGTTCTTTAAAAAACGAAGATTTTTGGTAGATAATCTGAAATGGATTGCTGCTATAGTGTTTCTGTCAGGCTTTTTTATATATGGGTACGGATTTAATGAAGGGGGAAGCCAGCAAAACCTGACCGCGTTGGTGCTTAGATCTGCTTTGTCTTCTATGGAAATGTTTGCTTCACATTCCGACCTGCTGGAGATCCCTAAAGAATTGCATGGTGACCCTTGGTATATGACAATCTTTTCTATAGTCCATTTTCTGGCTGTTATTGTCAGTGCTATATTTATCATTAAATTATTGGGATTCAGGTTTGTCTCCTGGGTGCGTCTCTTACGTATGAGCACTTTTAAAAAGAGCGATTGCCGCTTGTTCGTGTTTTGGGGTGTCAATGATAACGCAATAGCATTGGCGAACAGCATAAGGAAGAAAATTAAAGAAACGGGTCACGGGAAGGGCAAAAAGGAACTGGGAAAGTGCAAGTTTATTTTTGTGAGGATCATCTCCAATGAAGAGAAGAATTCGCATGGCCGATTCACGTTCAGCCATTTTTTCAGTTCGTCACAAGATGGGGTTGAACAGTTTATAGAGAAAATTGAAGATATAGACGGCATTCTGGTTAACTCCAAATTAAGCATAACAGGGCATTTAACAGAAAAGGTCAAATCAGAGTTGGACTTATATAAGTGTCTCGGCTTAAAAAGATTAGGCAGGATTATCCGGAATAATCCCTGTGCAACTTTCTATTTTTTATCCCAGAATGAAGAGTTAAATGTTGAAGCAGTTTCTGTTTTTAAGGAAATAGCAAGAAATAAAGGTAAGGGTGTCCACGATCAAGTTGAAATCTATTGTCATGCACGTAAGAACAACCAAAATATGAAGTTGGAGATGTGCGACGGATTGAAACATCATATACATATTATTGACTCGTCTAATCTTGCCATATTACAATTGAAAAAAGACTTCAGTAATCATCCGGTGAGTTTTGTGGATGTTGATTCTTCGGAGGCTTGTGCCAGAAAACCTTTCACAGCACTGATTATAGGGTTCGGAGAAACCGGGCGTGATGCGTTCCGTTTCCTGTATGAATTTGGTGCTTTAATTAATGACAAAGGCGAGAAAAACCCTCAGAAAATTTATGTGGTTGATGAACATATTGACAAGCTGAAGGGAGACTTTTTAATGAAAGCACCCGCTCTGAAAGTTAAAAGTGAGGATGAGATTGAATGGGTAAAGAATATGTCTACTCATTCTGATGTATTTTGGGATAAGCTGCATGAAATAGTGGATAGTTTAAATTATGTCGTGATTGCCATAGGAAATGATAATGAGGGCATGTCATTAGCCATTGATCTATATGAGTATGTTTATAGATATAGAAAGGACTGTTTTGACAACTTCAGGATTTATCTCCGCATAAATGGGAGCTGTAACAATATCCAATTGGAGCAGATTAAGAAGTATTTTGATACTTATGGCAAGGTTAAAGATGTAATCCGAACCTTCGGGGCTCAAGAGGAAGTTTTCTCTTATGAGGTGATATCAACGGATGTCCTTGAAAAATTGGCAAAGAACTTCTATTTCGAGTATCAGAAGATTATGGTCGATAAAATGCCTGAAACTAATGGGGAAGAGATAAAAGAAAAAAATATAGCAAAAGACAAACTGGCAAAAACTGCTGAAGCTGCATGGGATGCCCGTAGAGAGGAGTTGCAGGAAAAACAGAACCTGGAGTCACAAATAGAATTGTCTTACAAAGAAGAACAAGATAAGGCTAATGTATGGCATATCATAACAAAAGGATATTTAGCCGGTATTATTGGGAAAGATGAAAAGACGGTTCATGAGAACTTGGATGTAATGATGAATATAACAAAACGTGAGAAGAATACAGTGATTTATCCTAATGCTTGTGAAGGTGCTTCAAAGACGTTATTCGATAATTTGAGTAAATGTGAACATTTGCGCTGGAATGCATCCATGGAATTACAGGGCTTTGTCATGTGTGTCGGGAAAAGAAGTTATCAACGGAAAGAGCATCCGCTTATTGTTGACTGCAAGGCTTTGCAGGAGAATTTTGCGGATACTATCTTGTACGATAACTGTGTAGTAGAACTGAGCGTCAGGCTAATTTACAAGCAAATAAATGACAGACAAGGAAATAATTGAGGGATTAATCAATCGTGACGAGAAGGTCACGAATTGGTTCTTTAACACGAAATATCGTCCTTTGTTTATCAATGTAATCAATTTGATTTTTGAATATCACGTGGATTATGCTGAGTGTATCAGCGGACTATATTATCATTTAATGAGAAATAATGCTGCCGCTTTGCGCCAATTTGAGGGACGTAGCTCTATCGGTACGTGGATTAAGATTGTGGCAATCCGCTTTTTCAGGGAAGAAAAAAAACGGAAACAACTGATAGAAGACGAAAGCAATGAGGCTCTTTATAAAGAGGGCTATGCAGAAGAGACAGATGATCCGGAATCGAAAATAGCAGCAAGGATTGATTTGGAGCATTTGTTTGACCTGATGCCTAACAAGCGCTATGTAATGGTTGTCAAGAAACTGATGCTTGAGGAGGTAGAACCTGAGTTTCTGGCATTGAGCATGGGAATAACTGTTGCAAACTTATACAATATCAAGAAACGTGCACTGGTTGCATTGGCACGTGTGGCAATGAATGATAAAAGGAAGTATGAAAACAAAAAATAAGAGTATGGTAACCGAAGAATTACTGGCTGCTTTTGAGGAGGGCAAGACGAATGCAGATGAAACGGCCATGGTGCTTGAAGCTTTGGCTACTGATGAAGGGTTACAGGAAGACTTTATCCTTTCCCAACGATTGGATGCTATAATGGGAACCGATGACGAAGGGACTGATATTCTGCCTGTTACACAAATGGCAGCCGAATCCGATGGTAATCTTTGTGATTTTCAATGTGAACGATTTATCCTGAAGCATAGAAATATTGATTGTTGCCCGGACAAGCTTTCGGAAGAGGCAAGGAGTAACAGCTGGTTGAGAGAAAAGGGGACTCCTCTGCATAGCGTCGGGCGATTGCTTGAACAACGCGGCTTGATTGTGATGCGAAGTTATGGCTCGCATATTGACACTATTATACGTGCGCTCAAGGCTGGGCATGATGTGATTGTTGTAGTCAACAATCATCAGTTGTCGGGAAGTGATGAATCAACCATTTCTTATCATGCAGTAGTTGTACTGGATGTGAATGATTCAGAGGTGACACTTTACGATCCGGCAACAGGTGAAGGTCATACTGTATATCCTAAAAAGAATTTTATTGTGGCATGGAATGATGCAAAGGCTTATCTGGTGAGGGTTAAGGCGAGAGATTATGATTATAATCCGCGTCCTATTGATTTGGATGACGTTGAACTAAGTGCCGACCTGATTGAACTGCGGGAGGCTATTGCTGAAAATGCCCATGAGGTCTGGGCTGACCAGCGCCAGGAAGAGGGATGGACATACGGACCGCAAAGAAATGACGAACTGAAGGAGACACCGGATATGGTACCTTACTCCATGCTTCCTTCTTCGGAGAAAGAATATGATCGCCGTATGGCGTTTGATACGATTAAGTTAATGAAAAAGTTGGGGTACGATATTCTCAAACGAAACGATACGGATCTTCATAATGAACTGATGAGAAAATTGAGGAAGGAAGAGGATGCCAGAGTCTGTGATTGTGGTGCGCATATTTTCTTAGATCAAATATACTGTAGTCACTGCGGGAAAAAAATAGAATGGAAATCATTTCTGTAACGGGTAATGTAGCAGGCGAATTTCCTTCAGTCTGCCGTATTTAGTTTGTTAGAAAGGATTCTATATTATAGAATAAAAAGCGGTTTTGCCATGCAATATGATATATTTATAAGCTATAAACGGATCAGTTTGCCAACTGCAAATAATCTGTACTATCGTCTGACAATGAGGGGGTATAGTGTGTTTTTTGACCTTGAAGAGATGAGGAGAAGCAATTTTGATGAACAGATATATGACAATATCCATTCTGCCAAAGATTTTTTTGTCATATTGGAAAAGTCGTCTCTGGATTCTTGCCTTTCAGATACTTTCCAGGATGACTGGTTCTGTAAAGAAATAGCCTTTGCGCTCAAGGAGAATAAAAATATTATTCCGGTTTTATTGGACGGTTACAAAATGCCGTCTGAAGAGTCACTACCTTCCGAACTGAAAGATCTGGCGAAAAAGAATGCATTAGAATTCAGTTATGCATATTTCGATGATTATATAGACAAATTAATATCCAAAGGTTATCTGACTGCTACTTCCAAAGGGAATAAGGAGAATTCTGTATTTAAATTCACATCAACAGAGGATTGCGATATCTACGAGAATGGGAAGCTGGTCTGTTCGTTAAATGGAATGGATGAGATGCCGTATTATTTATTTATAAAGAGAAAAGGGGAATACCGGTACAAGTGTGTTAATATACATAATAAGGAGGCACAACTTGTGTCAGCTACGATAGATTTAAATGAAGAGAAGTTTGTCGATGTTAAATGGAAAAGGTCCCGACTTATTGACCCTGAGAAAACGGTATTCAATAAGAAGGATATATCGGGAGAGAAATATGCCGTAGAGATTGCAAACTTTAAATTTAATATGATCCGGGTTGAGGGCGGGACATTTTTAATGGGTGCTACCGATGAGCAAGCTGCTGATGCGGAACCTGAGGAGAAACCGCAACATCCTGTAACAGTCGGAACATTTTATATAAGTGAGTTCCCTATTGTCCAATGCTTGTGGGAATATGTAATGGGGTATAATAAATCCCATTTTAAGGAAGAACGGAAATTTGTGATTAAAAATGGAAACAGAACGCCTTGGATACCTGCGATTGCAGCGGGTGGGGCTGTGTCAGGAGCCGGAAGTATATTGTTGGGACCACTTGCTGTACTAGCCGGTCTGGGAGGATTTATGCTAAACAGGAATAAAGAAACTGAATCGGAGTATCAGTTTTTACCGGCTGAATCCATTTCTTTTAGCGAAGTTGAGGAATTTGTTGTCCGTTTGTCACGCATGACAAACCTTGATTTCTCAATACCTACTGAGGAGGAGTGGGAGTTTGCCGCTCGTGGCGGATTAAAGACCAGGCATTTTAAGTACTCCGGTAGCGACAATATAGATGAGGTGGCCTGGTATCGGGGAAATAGTGGTGAGAAAACTCATCCTGTCGGACATAAGAAGCCCAATGAACTGGGTATTTATGATATGAGTGGCAATGTGTGGGAGTGGACAAAAACTCATCCGTATAACTATATGCTTCCTGATGAACATAATAACGGAGAGTACTACATCCGGCGAGGGGGGAGCTGGTGGCATGAAGATAAAAGCTGCAGAGTCTCCAAACGCTATGGTTCTCGTCAGAGTAAAAGGACCAGCGGCTTGGGTTTTAGAGTCGTCATTCGGATAGATGAGAAGTAGAATTGACCGAATTTTAAAATGCTGAATATTATGGATAATTTGACTTTGTCTTATTTTGCGCCCTCAACTGCAAATGGTGAGCGCCGGGCTTCTGAAATAGGAAAAATTGCTGTCGGTTCAGGATATAAGATGAAACTATTTTATGCAGAGTCTTCGTCCCAACTGGACTTTTTACTTGCTTGTCATAGAGATTCTGCCGTTATTGTTGATTGTACTATCCCTAACGACTTATCTGACTCAACTGTTTATCCTCTGCTGACGGCCCAAATCAATATGCTGGACCATGTGTTGGTTATAAGTGATTCTGTTTTACCCTTGAATATCACTCCCCAAAGAAATAGAGGCGAAGCAGAAGAGGTCCTGGATTGGGTGGCCACCCAGTTGAAAGATTTGAGTGCACATGAATATTATCCCCGGATTCCTTTGGAAAAAATTGAGGATCTTGATGTTTATCGTCTCCAAATAGAGGAGATGTGGAACTCATCCATAGAGTTACATAATAGTGTTAATTCTTCCAGAAAGAGAGTGATGGTCAGTTACAGAAATACCCATAGTGCTGAAGTGGGTGCTTTTTGTAAGTTGGAAGAAGCTAAAGGAGAAGTCGAAATAAAGGTTCTTCCTCCGGGTTCTTTATGTGGAGATTATGAAGCACTTTCTCCTATGAGGAGATGGATGCTCGTCGGGTTATTAGAAGACCATATACGCTCAGTTGATGAGGTTTGGGTATATAAGACGGATAATTATCTGGACTCCTGGTGGACTATTGCTGAATTGATCATGGTTGCTAATGTGAATTACAGTTCGGAGAATAAGAAACAGGTGAGAGTCTATGATGCTTCCCTCGGGCGTTTTTTAGATAGTGTCCCTCCGGAGTTTTCGGTCGAGATGTCACTTGAACAGCATAAACGAATGGCAAGATATCTATCTAACACCCGACCCGACACTATGGGGCCGGAATGTCTGGAGCAAATAAAGAAACTTAGGATGATTGCCAAACTTTTAAAGTTCAGCACTAAAAAGATGCGGGAGAATATAATAGAGCAATTGCGCCCTATGCTGGAGCAAAGTGTCCCATTAACAATTCCGGAAGAGGAGCGCCAGCAAATGATTGCCGATACGCTGAAAATGTACAGCGACCCAAAAGAAATGGAGCAGTATGTTAATGATGAAGTCTTTAAAAGTGAGTTCTGGGACAGAATATCTTATCAGGTAGCTAAAAGAACCGGTGCTATGAAGAATGGCAGGATAGATGTGGATGCTTTTATGCAGGTCCCGATGAAGGAAATAACGAAATATTCAGAAGATGACTTTGATAAGGCGGCCGGAAAAGAGGAGACTCTTGTAATCCAAGATGACTTTACTTGCAAAAAATACGCTGTCTATAGAGGTTCCCAGCGTTATTTATGGTTAGCTACGCGTATGGGGCAGCCGACAGTAAAGAGTGCGCCAGGGCTTGGTGTTATCCATGTGTTTAATTTAAAGGAAGCATAACCGGGACAAGGGCAGACCAAGTAATAAAACCGGGTAACTATTATACTCTGATTTTTTTAATGATGTATAATAGGGATTAATCATGAAATAAAAGGGAAATGGCATGGCTTTTATCTGCAACATCTATTTTGACGGCAAAGGGGGAAGGCGGAAATGTGTCCATACAGAGGTAATATGAAAAATAATCATATAAAGGTGTTAGATTCTCTATCGGATGTACTTCTATATAATAAAAGAAGAAAAGATAGTATAAACACTAAAAAATAAAATTATGAATCACGCACTTATGCCAGCTGCCGTATTAGCAGTAAGAAGTCTCGACCGGACAATGAGAGGCGAACTTCCCAATGAAATAGTAGATACCATCCAGACTCATGCAGGTCTTGCAGTCGTTGCTGCCTGGATTCCTGTAAGCGGACTCGATGTTGCAGCACTCACTGCCAATATCTGGACAATGTATATCCGTATTAATAAAAAACTTGAAATCTCGTTCAGCGAGAATATGATGAAAAGCATAGGTTCTGCTGTCGCTGCTAATCTTGCCAGTAATCTTGCGATTACCGGGCTGGGGTCTTTGCTGAAAATTATTCCGGGCATCGGAATGGTTACCGGCGGAGTCCTCATGAGCGCAACCATGTATGGTACGACGATTGGAGCTGCATGGATATATCTCACTGCAATTGTTAACTGGGTAAAGAAGGGAAAGGGGAGTGGTGACGATTTGAAATCCTGCATCAATGATGTGATATCCCAAAACAAGAATCAAATAAAGAATGTTATTAATGAAGCAAAGCGGGACTACAAAAAATAATATCAAGGACTAAAATATAGATAATGATGAAAAAGTATATTCCCAATCCGGTGGATACAATGGAAATCCAACTTCCTGTCGAGTTGGTAGGTTTAGTGGAAAATATGTCCAAAAATGTCCACGAAGTATGGGCCAGAACCCGAATGGAACAGGGCTGGACATATGGAAAAGTGCGTAATGATGCTTTGAAACAGCACCCATGCCTGGTTCCGTATGAGGACTTGCCAGAGGAAGAAAAGGTGTATGACAGAAACTCTTCTGTAGAAACTATAAAGCTTATTCTGAAACTTGGATTCAAGATATCGAAGGAGTCTGGCGGAAGCGGGGAAATTTAACCTCTACTGCGATTGTAATTTTTGGGGGTATCAGACGATGCATAGAGCATAGTATGATAAAAAGTTACTGGGATGCATTTGCACTCAGTAACTTTTTAATGTCTAATTTCACCTTTACGGCATTATCTCCGGCCGATTTACCGTTCTGCATCCAACAGAATGAAAGGTGCCCAATATTTGCTATCGGCGTATCCGTTCTCACGGAGGTACTGTTGTGCCCGGATCAAGGACTCCCGTTCGGGAACTCCCGAAGTGAGGTTTTTGTAGAACCTGGTCATGAGCAGCATGGAAGCCTGGTCATCAACATTGGCCAGTGTCATAAGAATGGTTTGAACACCTGCATTCTTGAAACCACGCTGAAGGCCGAAAATGCCATCTGCACCAAGCGTTCCCTGTCCTGTATTGCAGGCAGAAAGGACGACCATGCGACACCCACGAAGGTTCAATGCGCTTATTTCATCCGCCTGAAGCAACCCGTCATTGTTTTCTTCTGTAGCATTGGCGCCGGACATAATCAGGAAACAACATTTCATGGCATCATCAGCCTCTGTCTCCTTTAATGTTACATAGTCTCCATGGGTGGCTATATGAATCAATGAAACTGATTTTCCGTCAAGTTCATGGAATTGTTTCTCGGTGCCTTTTTCACCGGTAAAGAGGTTTGTCCTTATCCTTCGTTTTTTCAGCAATGAGTTTACATTATTCACCTCGCCGAGTGTATATGGCAGTTCCTCGTATCCATTTTGACCGTTACGGAATGTACGATCCGAAGAAATAATTTTACAGACTTTTGCCGAAGCCGTTTCGTAGTTTAATCCTCCGAAAAGCACAGCGGATGAATAGTTTAGCGGGGTTCTGGTGAGGGCAATCTCTTTTGTTGAGGATAAACGGCAGACTACTTTCTGAAATGCCAGTGGCGAGGCATCACTCCCATAAGGAAGGTATTCAACAGGTAATTGATGAAGCACTCCGTCGGGTGAAAAATAAATGGTATCTGCTTTACTGATATATTCATCCAGCAATTGCCAGAAGCCTGTTTCTGTATCAGTTGTGGTGAAGGCTGCAGGCGTACCCATTTTTTCAAAAAGAGTTTGTTGGCTCATCATTTTAATAGCGACTGGCGAATTGTCGCCCGGACGAAGTACGAAAGCGGCTAAATGTTTGTTCTGATCCAGTAACTCATCGTCTATGAGGGCGAACTCTATTGCGACTGAGTTTCCATACAGGTGTTTCTGTACATCCTGCCATTTGACATACAGGTAGTGTGTATAGTCGCCGAAATCTGTCGATTGACGCATGAGTTCAAGTTGTAATTGTTCGTACTCCTCTTTTTTCTTTGTGACATTCTTTTGAGCTTCTGTCCGTTCAGGTGCATTGGGGAGTTCGCTTTGCATTCTCAGGATCTCATCAGCCATGCGGGCTGCTTTGGTATATTTATCAAGTAAGGATATGTCTCCTGAAGCCCGGATTAAGGTTTCTAATTCAATGGACGAATTGAGCATGATGCCTTTTGAAAACAGTAATGCATCGTATCCTAACCGGGCAAAACGCTTTTTCTGTCCGGGTGTGCCCTTTGCGGCTATATTTGCTGCCCGAAGAGGTATGCTGTCAAAAGCGGAACGAAGATTTTTCCAGATGGCCATACGCTCATCAGCCTTTGAGAGACGGAACTGATTGCGAAGTGCTGTTGTCTCACCGGTTAAGAAAGGTTCAAAGTACTCTAACGACTTATCGGTTTCGCCTTTGGTATAATATATGTCACTTATAATGCCTAAGGTAGAGACGTACATCAAGCCGTCTTCTCCCCACTGTAAACGGTAGGCATCCAATAATCCGAGGTTTTCTTTCAATAGTCTGTCCAAGACAGCCATTTGCTGACGTTTTACATCCTCCTCGGCTTGTTTGGCAGCTGCATCATCATTTGTCATTATGCGGCAACGATACAGGTTACTGAGCGCATCCTGGTACTTGACATCACCGTCCGGGAGTTTCTGGTAGATGTCGGCTGCCTGCCGGTAATTTGCAGCAGCGGCCGTATATTGTTTCTGCCGATATAGTATATTGCCTCTATAACGAAGAATTTCACCCATTTTGTCGGACTTGTCTCCAACCGGAAGAAGTTTTTCTGTTTCGGCAAGTATGCCGAGGGCATTCTCATAATTACCGGTAATATAATAGTTGCGGCATAGTGAGATGGCAGTGTCTACATATTTATTTATTTGGTCGGGTAACATCTGTGTGTAAACTGATATGGCCTGGTTGAGCATGTGGTTAGATGCCTCGTAATTTGCTGCAATACTATAATGCAGGCCCGACATATAACATTCCATTGCAAAATTTTCCGGTTCAGCGTTATTGTCCCGAAGTACTCCGGCTGCCAATTCATAGTATTCACCAGCCGAAGCGTGGTCTTCTACCTGGGAAAGGAACTGGGCATAGTGATGACGTGCCTTGTAAAGTATATCCGTCTTAGTACTTGCGTTACATTTCTTCAGGGCTTCCAGAAAGGTGGCTCTTGCTTTGTCGTTGTCGCCTGTACTGGCAAAATACCGGGCACGGTCGATCAAACAATCCGGCTCATCACAAGGCTTGTTTAAATTTTGGGTATTTATAACTTTTATAATTTCCATATACTCCAGAATCTTCGGCTGATTGTTTAGGTCTACGTATATGGACGATATCCAATCAAGAAGCTGTTTGTATTCCTCCGAATCATCAGGGAAAATATGGAGAGCCTGCTCATAATAGATTACGCCCACATCTTTGTGCCCTGACAGATAGTATAAGGAACCTATCTGTTTGAGCTGTGCAGCAAATGTGATACTATTGTTTCCATACTGTTTTTTACCTATAGCGACCTCTTCTTCAACGATGCTGCGTGCTTTGTCCATTTCACCCAAAAGCATATGGCAGCGGGCCAAATTGAGATGGAACATGAATGCCTGCTCAGGACGGGGTTGAATACGGCTGCAAAGTTCCCACGATTTTTTATGAATTTCAGTTGATCGGTTATAGTCTTTTGCGGCTGTCAGATAGTAGAGACCAATGTTGTTTAACGATGAGACGTACTCAATACTGACCTCTCCATGTATGGCTTTCCGCATATCTGCCGCCAGCTGTGTGTAGGTCAGACCTTCCGGACTTTCCATACTCAGAAAACAGCGCCCGAGGATATGAAGGCATGTGGCACGTTCCGCACTCTTTGCCTTGCCTTCATTTACATACAACCTATCGGCTTGTTCCAGCTTTTCGATAGCCGTGGTATAGTCTTGTCTGGCTTCTAATTTCTTGGCTTCTTCAACCAGCCGTCCGGCTTGTGCTGTGGTCTGGGAATATGCCGTCAGACACAGGCATGTGAATAATAACAGGATAATATGTCTCATATATTTCAGGTTTTAAGTTGTTAAAATAATATTATTGCGAAACTGCCATCGTCCTTACTCTTGTTTGTAATGGAAACAATGATTTTATATCGCCCGTTTGAACTCACCACTTCCTTTCGGGAAGGAAGGCCTTTACGTACGTTGTCATTACTCTTGTACTCTTGTCCCGTTTTTGATTTATAGCTGATTGTTTTTATCTTCCAACTGAAGTTCCGGTTCACTTCTGCCACGCAGCCTATTTGAGACGTACCGGAACAACCGGGAATCTCGAAAGTGCAGGTTTGACCGGCAGCTACCATTCTGGTATCTAACCTCACCTTGTTTTCGGAGTCCTTGCTCCCTCGTATTTTTGCTTCTGCAGCGTACTTGTCAGCCATTTCATAAATGGATTCGTCGTTAATGCATGCGTCGATAAATTCGTAATCAAAGACAAGGTGGCCTTTGAGACTCAACACATCACCGCGGATTTGTTTAATGGTTAGCGGTGCAGGTTGTGTATCGCGCAGGGTTTTGCTTGCTGCCAGCAGTTGTTCGCTACTGGCGAATCCGCCGGCAAATGCTTCGCAAACTCTTTTACAGGCATCAAACACTCTTTCGAAAGGGGAGGTTGCCTGTGCAGTGACTGTAGTACAACCTGTGGCCAAAAATGCCAAAAGTATCAATACCCTGTGAATTGCTTTCTTATTCATGGCAATTCTGTTTAATGATTATCAGACTTAATAAGTACGATGCGGAATCCGATATGTGGTTCTGCCGTATCGTAAGTTTGTGCGCTTCGATGACGGATATCCATATCGTGTTCATTGGTAAGGTAGCTGCCCCCTCTGACAATTTTTTTATGATGTCCGGGATTTTCTGGCGGTCCCGAGGGGTCTGTGTCCGGATCTGTATTATATCGGCTCATCCAGTCCGTGCACCATTCTGCCGCATTACCTGACATATCGTATAAGTCAAATCCATTTTCGTCTTTGTCACCAACCAGATGCAAACATTCATTGGCATTCAGACTGTAATAAGCTACATCCCGGATATCATCTGAACCGGCATATCGGTACTCCTCTCCTCCGGCAGCTGCAAATTCCCATTGGGCTTCTGTGGGGAGAGCGAAATCCAAGCCTGTGAGTTTTCTGAGTTTCCCGGTAAATGTGTTGGCATCAGACCATGTCACATTGGTTACCGGTAGTGCAACGTCTTCTGTTATAACAGAATCATTTATTATGGCATACCACAAGGAACGTGTCATTTCGTATTTACCCATATAGTAATCAGTACTAAATGTAACTGTATGCCGGGGGGTGTCATATCCTTTCCCGTCAGCTTTGCCCATTATGAATTCTTTGCCTTTTGCCGGAATATACAGCATTGTATTTATCAGATCCACAGTGGCGCGAAGCTGTGTCAACGTAATGTCCGGATTCCATTTAACATTTATCCATTCTTTCTCTCTGTCCTTCACTTGTATATGAGCCGTGTTATTGATATATGCTCTGCCATCGTGAAGGAGAGTGTTGAATTCGTACAGGCAAGAGTCACATGCTTCTTTCAAGGAACTGTCCGGGTATTTTTTTGTAAAGTTATGGTAATCATCATAAGTACGGCAGTGCTTGAATGTCAATTCTTGCTCTGTCACTTTCCGGCAATAATTATATGTTTCAATTCCTGCTACTATAAGTAATAAAACAAAGGAAATCCGAATAAGCCACTTTAAGGGTAAGTAAGATGGCTTTGACTGCATTTGTTTTACGAGGTCCTTTTTTATGTCTTTGAAGCGGGCAACACGCGAGTTACTGTAGAATACAGCCTGATAGTCTTTCAACCCGCTGATATCGGGCGGCAGTTGCAACGTGGCAAAGTCATAGCTTTCACTTTCCTGCGGGGCTATGGGAATGATATTTATTTGTTCCGGATTTTTTGAACGACGATGTAACGCCCGTCCCAGTTCAATCCGGACAAAGTCAATCTCTTTTGTCCGGCTAATCTGTTTGATTTCTGCTTCGAACTCTTCATATGTTAGTGAGGCGATCCGTTCGTAGAATGCAACCTCTTCATCGTTCCATGCTGCTTTGGCATCTGTTTTGGCCACTTCCGCATTAACCGGTTGAAGTTTTGCGAACGTGTCCGGTACCATGAACATCAGAAAGTCCTTACACTCATCAATACGGCGAATCAATTCTATGTCAAACCGTCCGTTCAGATTATCTTTGTCGAAACTCACTCTTCTGCGGAATCCGGATTCCTCTAACATGAGCTGTAACATTTCAGGCTTATCGCCTGAACATCTTTTGCGGTAACTGATGAATATGTCGTATTTTTGCTTTTTCATCACTAATGTATTTTTGATGGGGGATTGCCGGATAACTGCTCCCAATTAAATTCTTTTTTAAAGAGTTCTTTAAATATTTTAGGTACAGCTATGTATTCCAGATTAATTCCAAAATAGTCTTCCTTTGTTTTGACACTGTCGATTGTGTAGTCTTCTTTCAGTATTATCATCGTTTTTTCTTTACCCTGTTGAGACTTTATATAATCATAAAGTGAAATGGTATCATTATCCATATCCCAATCATTACATTTCAGGACTATTGAGGGCCGAACAAAAGATTCCATTGTCGGGTATTTCTTTTGACTAAGCTTGCATCCGTGGTAACAAAGATGTTGCGCGGGATCTGCAGCATCTTGACCTGGATGAGAAAGCTTTTACAATATGTGACATTATAAGAGTTGAATCCGGGGTTATTGAGGAACAGCGTAACTGTTCAAAATCATCATAGGAAAGGTTTGTGGAAAGCCTTCCCTTCCCATCCAAGTTCATATATACTCCAATTAAGAATTTGGGAAAGTTTTCAATGGTTCCACTATGTGTACCGATGATCTCATTAAAATGTTGTTTGGTCAGGTGATATCCTTTTCTTGCGTCATAATATATTAAGTAATTGGTTGCCATTATCCATTTAAGTCTATATACAATTTCGTCAATGTTTATATTTGCAACTGTAGGATAGTTTGGCACATCTGTTTGTTGGTCATTGTAATATTCCCGGAAAGAATACGAAAATGATGTTCCTTTAGCCGCAAACTTTCTAAAACTTTCAATTACGGATTCTTCATCTATAGCTAAATCAAAAAGACGGTCCATATATGACATGTACTCTGATTCGGATCCGGTCAACTCTGCACGGGTCTGAAGAGCTAATAATTTGTAATAATACGTAAATAGGTAATCTGCATATGCCTTAGATTCACTATATCCATTTTTACTGTGTAACCATCCATCAGTCAAAGTGACCCACAGAGAGGGTTGATTGAACTTCAGAGGCTGGTTCAGTATATGATCTAAAATTTTTTTGGACGTTTGTTTGTCGTTTTTTTTAGCATATATAATTGCTCTGTGAATATTGATAGAAGAAAATTCGCCTGCACCATGTTCATATTTATCAAGGTAATACAATGCACTATCATATTTACATAATGATTCATAGCAATTAATCATACATGAATAGCAAGGGAGGGTATAGGTTGTTCCTGTAGAATGTATTTTTAAAGCGGACTCATACTTCTCTATGGCTCTCTCATATTCACCTTTGTACATAAGGGAGTCACCTTCATTTTTTAGTGAATAGAAGTGGTCCGTTTCGATGTCATCATAGTAATCGCATGCCCTGATTGACAGGACGAGTAACCCGAATACCACTATCAGGTACAGACATCCTTTATTCCCTTTGATGAAAGATTTGAGCTTTTCCATATCAGAAGTCATAGTTTAAGCCAGGTTTGTATTTTTGAATGGAAAGTTCCCATGATTCGGTTTTTAACAAGGCGTCTTTTACGCAACCAGAGAATTGGGGTGGGAAGAGCATCCGCTCAATTACACAGCCGACACCGACTCCTATACCTGCAGCCACAATTGCACAAGCATAGGCAACGACCATTTTTCCGTTTTTTGGCATGAATCTGGATTGGGTTAATTCAATAAGAAGGACTGATGCTGTCGCGCCGAATGCGACATGCTCAACATTTTGCAGATTTATATTGGCGTTTGCCCCTATGGTATTTCTTTGTATCTCGGTGATACTCTTCTCTTTGGGGCTATATTTAATAATCTTGTCGGGCAGATAGTAGACATAATTATTAGAACTGCTATCGAAATCCATGTTTCTACTTATTGTATTGATGACCTCTTTCTGACTCATGTTGGAATCTATGCAATACATTATCAAACCACCCATAAGGACCATGATGAGCCAGACGATGACAACTACACCAATTTTTTTAAAAACACCCAGTAATTTATTGCTGTCTTTATGCTGGTGTTCGACAAGGAAATGGTTAATATGCTTTTCAAACAACTCACTCAGTTCATTGTCATCCATATACTCTATATAATATTGCCTGAGCTGATTGAGCTTTTCCTTAAGACTTTGGATATCCGGATTTGTACTTTCATCCTCTTTTTTACAGTATACCAGTATCTCGGGCCTTTTATTTGATTTAAAACTTTCATGTGCGACTTCAAATTCCTTTAAAGTGATTCCGCCTACGTGACTGTCAAAGATGAAAACTGCAATATCTGATTGACTGGCAATGTAATTATTATAATCGGATTGTCTGCCTTCTTCTGATAAAGTGGTTGGAAAATCCTCAAAAGTCTTTGCTTCAATGGTTATGTCCCATAAGTTCTGCATTTTGCTAAGCACGGAGCGAAATGCAATCCTTTGCTTTTCCAAAGCTTTTGACCCAGCAATAAAGCATTTCAGCTTATTATTTGAATTTGCCATATTTACACGTGTTTTGATACATAAATATATTAGTTACCTCATACACATCGCGTCTTCTTAACTTCAGGAAAATCTCCTGCGATACCATCACGGTTGTTAAGGTGATGTATTTGTTTTCTTTGATTGTGCAAGTAACGGACTCTGTGGCAGCTAAGATAGTCAAATAAATTTGATTAAAAAATAAAAATTAGCTTTTAAAGTGAGTTTTTCGGGAGAAAGTTGCATTTGTTATCTAAATTTCTGATATGGTATGAACGAAACTTCAAATTGTGTGTGCGATTTCAGAAGCTTTTACTTAAATACAGATAAATTTCATATCTTCACACCGAATTATTAAATATAATTTATAATTTTATAAATCAAAACTACGTATATGTGCATTTGATGAGAAAACAATGTAAAATAATATTATTATTGTTGTTTTTTAGCGGTATGTTTAAGTGTGCCGCACAAGAAATAGCAATCAAGACAAACCTGCTGTATGGTACCTATGCCCGCACACCTAATATAGGGGTGGAGCTGGGGCTTTCGACACGCACCACACTGGAACTGGGTGGTGGATATAACTGGTTTACCCCCGATCAATCTGACTCTTATAAGAAGTTAGTACATTGGTTGGGAGTTGCTGAGTACCGTTACTGGACATGCGAGAGATTTAGCGGACATTTCTTAGGAATACATGCATTGGGGACTCAATACAATATTGCCGGACATAGACTGCCCCTGCTGTTTGGTAGTGATTCCAAACGGTTCCGGTATGAAGGCTGGGGTATTGGGGGTGGTATCTCTTACGGATATCAATTCTTTCTGGATAACCGCTGGAGTCTGGAAGCCAGTATTGGTGTCGGATATGTACGTCTGCATTATGACAAGTTCAGATGTGAAACCTGTGGAGAGAAGATAAAGACGGAAAACCGGAATTATTTTGGTCCTACGAAGGCAGCTATATCACTTATATATATTATTAAATAGCAACTAATGAACAAACTAATACTATATCTGGCATTAATCCTGTTGCCGATAGCTCCGATATTTGGAAAGCAGACTCCAAAGAAGTGGTATACAGGCAAAATACAGTCCACCCCTCTCGGGTTAAACCAGCAGGGAGATTCCTTGTATATACATATACTTTATGACTTTGACGGAATAAAAGTCGGTTCTAATCATTCGATAGAGTTAATACCCGTGCTGAAAGGCTCCGGCAATTTACAAATGGAACTGCCGGAAATTTCTGTAAAGGGACGTAACAACTATCACACGTCAAAAAGGAAACTTGCCCTGATGAATGAACAGGAGCTGGCATTTTATAGGTCGGAAGACGCTCCGTATCAGGTTCTAAAAGGGTTTGGGAGTGTTAAGAAACAGCAAGTGGAGTACTCTATATCCATACCGTTTGAAGCTTGGATGAAAAATGCGTATCTGGATGTCAACGAAGAGGTCATGGGGTGTTGCAAACCCGGCAAATTGATATCCAGCTCTTCTGTTTTCAGTATGGTTGATATGGAAAAACCGCCGGTTACAGAGGATTACCGGATTGTTCCACATATCAGTTATGTCCAGCCCAAGGCTGAACCTGTCAAGCGTCGTGAGATATCATGTGAGGCATTTCTTGATTTTGTCGTATCCAGGACTGATATAAAACCGAATTATATGAATAATCCGGTTGAGCTGAAAAGGATATCTGATATGATTGAAGAGGTAAAAGGTGATTCGAGTATAACGGTTCGTGAAATTTCCGTAATTGGTTATGCTTCTCCTGAAGGGGCTTTCACTTTTAACAAGGAACTTTCAGAGGGACGCGCGAAAGCACTTGTAGATTATCTTCTGCCCCGTTTCTCTTTCCCGAAGGAATTGTATAAGGTGGAATATGGCGGCGAGAACTGGGAGGGTTTGCGCAAAATGGTTGCAGAGTCCGATATGCCGGACAAGGATGGCATCCTTAACATCATAGACCATGTGCCTGCCGCTATAAACTATAAAACCAATACAAGCCGCAAAAAGTCATTAATGCTATATAAATCAGGTAATCCGTACAGGTACATGCTCCGTGAATTTTATCCGCATTTACGAAAAGCTATTTGCAGGCTGAATTACGATGTCCGGAACTTTAATGTGGAACAGGCTAAAGAGATGCTGCATAGCCGTCCACAGAATCTGAGCCTGAATGAAATGTATCTGGTTGCGCTTACCTATAAAAGTGGTTCACCTGAATTTATAGAGTTATTTGAAACCGCAGTACGGATATTCCCGGAGGATGGAACAGCCAATCTGAATGCAGCTTCAGCCGCCCTTTCACGTGGTGATGTTATTCTGGCTGAGAAGTATCTCCGAAAGGCGGATACAACTGTCCCGGAGTATAAGAATGCTATGGGAGTACTATTACTATTGAAAGGAGATTATGAACAGGCAAAGGCATTTTTGAATGAAGCGGCAGCATCCGGAATGGAGCAGGCACGCCTTAATCTTGATGAATCGGTCAAGAAGGAAGAAAGTATCCGGTTGATTAACAAACAGAGCAATTGATCTTAATTTACACTGATTGGCAACAATCATTTTATTTACTTTTTAATATTAAGCAAAGATGAAAACAAAGAGTTTTCTGTTATCAGCATTAGCAGCTTTATTGCTGGCAGGCTGTAGTGATGATGCCCAAGAAGACAAGGGCATTCCAGGTGAAATCCTGGTTGGGAAAGCATACCTGTCGCTTTCGCTGCAGAATCATGCAACAGGTACGCCTACAAGGGCAAATCCCGAACAGAAGCCGGGTTCTTCCGAAGAGAGCGAAGCGGGTACTGTCACTGTTTTATTATTTGATGAGGAGAATGTATGTCTGGATGTGGTTGACTTTAGCGGTACTAAAGTCGGGAATAGTGAAGGTAATTCCCAGCCAACCGCTCAGGCCAGTGACGCTAAGTTGGTCCCGGAGAAGACCAAGAGGGTATTTGTGGTTATCAATCCCTATAGCAGCGGGTGGAATTTATCTAAAGATGCCGTGGCAGGCAAACAATGGTCTGCAATCAATACCGCTATTGATGCTGTTATTGCTAATGTTGCTACAGACAATAAGTTTATGATGGCCAGCGCAGGTACCAAAGACAAAGGGGCGTTGACGGATGTAACGGTATATAAACCGACTGAATATACTCAGGAAGCTGTGGACGAGGCAATGGCCAATGCAAAATTAAATGCGGTCACCGTCAATGTGGACCGTTTGAGTGCAAAAGTACAGGTTGGCGTCAAGTCTCCCGGTTTTACAATACCTGAAGGCGCAAGTTTTACTTTTGGTGGCTGGGAATTGAGCGTGACCAACAAGAGTGTAAGGCTATATAGTGACCTTGTCACTTATACCGGTGCTTCGGCCGGGGCCGTTTACCGCCGCGATAAGAATTTTGAGGCCGCCGAACAGCCAAAAAATGAATCAGAGATGAAAGCCGCTTTCAATTACCTGAAGAATATTGATAATGCAGGCCAGGATATGCCCGCTGTGGCACAGACTAACGGAACAAGCCTGTATTGCCTTGAAAATACGATGGAGGCTGTAGCACAACAGCTGGGTTATACTACCAAAGTGGTGGTAAAAGCCCAGTACACTCCTAAAGGTCTGGCCCAGAATGTCAGTTATTTCTCCTGGAAAGGCGGATACTATACATTGGCAGCGCTTAAAGATGAATATGCAAACACTTCTGGTGGTGGTCTAAAAGTCGATTTACCTAAATTCTTATACAAAGCAGGTTTTGGTGATATATATAAAGATGATGCAGACCAAACTACAAAGGATAATGGCGTTAATGCTCTTAAAGATGCAGACTTTAATGAAAAAACCGGTATCATCGGACGCTATTGTGCCGTGCGCTACTATCACCAGTCGGTTTGTTATTACGATGTACTGATCCGTCACGACCAGAGTATCACAACGAAAATGGCTTTGGGTAGATATGGTGTGGTACGGAACAACTGGTATAACATTGAACTTCAGAGTGCGAGCGGTCCCGGAACACCGTGGATTCCTGACCCGTCCGACCCTGACCCGACCAATCCTACAGAACCGGATATTAACGACGACGAAGCGGATGCTTACCTGAGCGTGAAAATTGTTATCAACCCATGGGTTTTCTGGACGCAAGGAGCTGATTTGCACTAATAAATGGGAGTTAAAAGACACATAAAGAAATACATGACAATCCTTGCCGTCTTTATGATGGCAGGGATTGCCGGTTGTGATGTCCTTCATGACGACCTCAGCCAGTGTGACCTTTTCCTGAAGTTCCGGTATGACTACAACCTGGCAAACGAGGACTGGTTTACCGGACAAGTGGAGGAAGTCAAAGTCTTTGTGTTTGATACAGAAGGAAGATATGTCCAGACTTTTTCCGAAAGCAGTGATGTGTTGAAAAGTCCGGATTACCGGATGCTGTTACCGTACCGCCTGAAAGGTTGTACGGCTGTCGTATGGGCAGGAAAGACTGAGAGGTTTTACTCGCTTCCGGCAATGACAGCGGGTGATCCGATAGACAAGTTGACCTTGAAATACGAACCGGAAAACGGGAAGAGTAACGGTCATCTTGACGCACTATGGCATAGCGGTCCCCTGCAGATGTTTGTTGCCGGGAATATCAGCAATACGGAAACGGTCAGCTTGTTACGCAACACAAATGATGTGGCCATAAGCATTACACGCGGGAATACTCCGGTCGACATTTCAGAATATGACATAAAGCTTGTAGGCGCAAACAGTACCTATAACCATAAAAACGGGTTTGGAGATGCCAACAAGGATATCATTTATTATCCTTGTCCTGAAGAGGATGGCAGCAAGGCATTCTTGCAGGCACAACTCCATACTCTCAGATTTGTGAAAGGAGCCGATATGGCTTTCTCTATAACAGAGAAATCATCCGGGAGGTCAATCGAAATCGGGGGACAGGCAGTAATCAACCTTGTTGACTACCTGCTGATGAGCGGCCCGGAAACCATGGAGGGTCAGGAATACCTTGACCGCCGATACCTGTGGGATATTAACATCCGCATCGGGGACAAGGCAGACAATGCTTACACCGCCTTGTGCATAACCATAAACAACTGGACCTACTGGTTCCAGCCAACAGACATATAAGCCATTTTTTGAATAAACAGTGGCGTGATAAAGAATGAAGATAACGATAAACTTAAGACTTCCGGCAGTTATGCTTTTGGCAATACTCGCCCTTTTGACTTATTCCTGTACAAACGAGAATGAAGTTGCGGGCACACGTGTTTACAACGGGGAGAGGGTGGCATTGGGCATTAATATGGGTACCCGCAACACGACTGACGAGGACAAAGTGATAAACTCCGTACGTGCGATTGTTTTCAATGACAAAGACCAGCTTGTGTATAACGACGTTTCAGATGCTTCTGTAAGTGACGACAATACATACATTGCTACAATCAGGGCGGCACGCGGATATAATAATATTTATATTATTTGTAATGAAACACCGGAACTTACCCAAAAACTAAACGCTGTTACACGGGAAAATGAAATAGAGAATGTGACATTTTCAGCCGTGGGTATTGTTGCTCCTCCTCCCATGTATGGAAATGTGGAACATGCCCTTGTGGAATCCCGTAGTGACGGGACAAATGCCACGGTCACGATTAATAATGTGAAAATGACGGAGCTGCCGGTCAGTGTCACCCGCATGGTGTCCCGTCTCAGCTTTACGGTTATAAAAAACATGACTAACCCAGACGGAGATTTTAAAGTGACCAGCCTGACTATAAAGGTATGCCGTATGCCTGTCAGTACGCCTATTGGCGAAGGGCGCATATATGAGGGAAGCAACTGGTCGGATGATCTTACCATAGCAGGTACAGGTGCGCTTGACAACAACGGTACTTATACGATCAATGGCAATAATTTCAGCATTCCCGATGGTGTGGATTATATAAAGATTCCCGACACCTATATTCCGGAACACCTGTTGTCCGAACCTGCGGATGCATCACAGGCCACTTATTTAAAGATTGATGCGCAATGCGTGCTTAAAAACGGAAGTACGCAGGTGCTGAACTGTGTCTACCTGCTGAATATCGGTCAGGAACCACCCCAGAACCATAACCTGACACGCAACAATCATTACCAGATTTATGCCACTATTACCGGTATGGGTGCCATGGGTATTTATGCGGAAATTGTGGCAATGGAACAGCATGACATCACTATCAACTGGCAACCTATCGACGGGCTGGTAATTGTGAGTGACAAGGAGGCGGATTATGACCCGGTGACCGGAACGTCGAAGAATGTGAATATATGGAATGACTATACCGTTTATTCAGGTATACTGAAAGCATACCATTCAGAAACGGGATACAAGGATGTCCTTTTCAAATATGGAAGCCTGATAGCTGTGGAGAGCAGGCCGGATGCCGCTGACGGTGCGGAATTTGTACCACCCGCCGGTGCCGGTACATTAAACGATGTGCTCTGGTATCCCAGTTCATACAACCCTTTAGGTATCAACGGGTGGACGGACATCCCTTGCCTGCCAGGTACTGAAATACCCGCTGCCAATACCAGTGAGCAGACGGCATTGGGACTGGGTGACCCCTGCAAACTCGCCGGTCTTTCTGAAACACAGATCAGGGATATGGGGATTGTGGACAACGGGCAGTGGCACATGGCTACACCTGAAGAATACAGCCGCATAATGGCGGCAACCAATAACGAGACAAGTTTATACGGGTACCTCTCGTACCACTATCTGCTGTTGCCCCATAACCTGTATAGAGATACAGACGGCAAATCCCGGGGAGACCATGCAACCGGAGATTACTGGACCCGTGCCGCCTCGGTATTCGAGTTCTCCGGTAATCCGGTATCTGCAAGCTTCCAGTCCGGAAGGGACAGGCAGAACGGATATATGGTACGTTGTGTCCGTAACGAGATACCGGAAAGCCGGCTGGAAATAGGAATCATTGGCAGTCCTACCTATCAGGGAACCGAAACCAGTGGAAGCTCTTATTTCGGTGTCAGTTCGAATATTCCTTACTGGACGGCCACACTTGTCACGGATGGTGCGGATGCAGGAACGACCACTGCTTTCAATGATTTCTCCTTTGAACCCGGAGGTACTGCTGTACATACGACCCACGGCAGCAATACGCAAAATGTCAAGGTATACGTCAAGCGTAAAGAAAGTACCCAGCCCCGTTTTTTCAAGGTAAGAGTGGAGGGCTTCGGGTTGGATGGCAAGAAAAGAAGTACGCTGCTCACCGTAACACAGGACGGATACACCTTGCGTGGAACCACTGAATTGAACAGTCTTGATAAGATACCCCAAAAAGGGGACACCTACCATCTGCACATCCAGCTGACCCCAACAGACATCGAGTTACCTGCCGGGAAACTGTATATGCGGGCTTTTTATGCAGGAATGCAAAAGGGTGTCAGTAATAAAGTGGAGATTGAGCTGAACAAATATAATTATGAGGTATCAATGAGCATTGATGAAAACGACAGTCCCAGTGCTATCAGCCTTACTGTTGAAATAATCAGAGAAACTGAAGCCGGATTGGGATATGTAGTCAGCAGCCTGACCATTATGCAGGCTGGCTATAAGTAACGAACCGATATGGAAAATGTAGATGATAATAATAGATGTACGATATGGGAACAGGAACAAAAAATATAAGGAATTTCCGGGTGTTGCCCGCCATCATGATATCACTGGCGTTCCTGCTTACGGGATGTACGGATGAATTGAATGAGGGAGGGACAGGACACACTACCGGCAAGGTGGTTATGGTCAGCCTGAAGGTCAGTATTCCACCTGTAGCAGAGCCCAAACCGGCTAATGGGTCTGCCGTGAATGGACTTACAAGAAATGGAGGTGGTGCCGAACAGACATTTACCGTGGCTCTGGAAGGAGAAGAGAAATGTCCTGTGCCGACGCGGGGGTCCGGGGGGACGACCAAGCTGTACAACCTCTGGCTGTTTCAGTTCAATGAAGATGGTTCTATTAATGGAAATCCACATCCGATAAGCGACGGGGTGACGGCTGTCAATGATATGGTGACTATCGATGTGCCATTGGTGGTTGCCGAGAACCAGACTTTATACCTGCTGGCGCTGGGTCCCAAGCTGAATGCCGACCTGGGTAAGGTGAACAGTCTCAGTAAGCTTGAGGAATGGAGTTTTGAGTATCTGACTAATGCAGGGGGGCGTACAGAGTCGCTTATCACTGCTGATGATGAAGTCCCGTTTGCGGGAAAGGTGTCGGGTGCCACTGTCGTGGATATTGACGATGGTAACCGCGGGCTGGTGGAATACAACAAGCCTTCCGGCTTTGTGGGAGGCATTGAAATCCGGCGTTTGATGGCGCGTATTACGTTACGTTATAAATTTGATGTGGAGGATTATAAGTTGCAGGGGTTGAAATTGCTGAATGTCAACAGTATGATCCGTCTTACCAATCCCGAAACGAACCCCGACACGGATACTTATGCCGTGTTTGAAGTGGATAAATTTTCTTCTCCCGACGCCAACGGGTTCTATACGGCCACATGGTATGTCGCCCAAAACTGCCAGGGGACGGTGGAAAACATTCTGAGTGAAGACAAGCGTTATCATAAGGTGGTGAATGGGACTGCATCAGGTGATGCACCGGCTTTGGGCACGCAGATAGAGGCATGGGCATACTCCACTGCAAAACCGAATGAGTATGCGATTTACCAAATGTATATAGGCAACAACAACATCAATAACTTTGATGTGGAGCCTAATCATTTTTATAACCTGCGTACCACTATTAATGCAGAAATAAACTCGGCAAAGAATGATGAACGTATCAGGGCGTACACCGCTACCCAATATGTGGAATTTCATGCCAGTAAGAACATAAGTGTTAGCGGAGGCGCATCATTTGATCGGTTTGGGTACAACAAGGATGGTGATGGTTATGACCTGGACGCAGTTTATGAAGTTCGACCAATTGTCGTGCAGACACAAGGACGGACGGTAGAGGTGGGTATATATGCGGATGAAGGTTGTACCCAACAAGTATTACCCACACTGAGCTGGCTCCGCTTGTCTTCTTCGTCCAACTATACAGAAGCATACAATAATGTTAAAGAGCCGTTAGATACGCATATTTCAGCGAACACCATACTCCCTACACAAGTGAAATTTTATCTTTATAATGAGGAGTACATATATGATGAAGATGGTAACCATCCTGATCCCGGTGAAGACACCCAGGGAGGAAAGCGTTCCCTCTATATGAAAGTAACTACCACAATTAATGGTGACGACGGTGCGTTACAGGCTTCGCACATTTTTCGTGTTGACCAACGCCCTGCAATCTACATCGGGCGTTTCGGTGGAGAGAGGGATGAAAATGGGAACTATAAGATGGGATTAGTAGAAACAAGACTGACTTCACGACCTTCGAGTGGATGGCTGGTAGGCGTCAAATCCGGAAGTATAAGAGCAGGTTATAACAGAGTCAAGACGGCATTATTGGGATATGGGACAGATAATACGGATAATGGCCAGACAGCTACCCGACATTTGGCGGAAAATACATACAATCAATATTTCGAGGACTATTATACACCTATCACCATTCCACAGAAAAATGCTTCCGGTCAGGTATTCCTGTATCAATACCAAGATATAAGTACAAATACTTTTGCTGCAAGAGTTTGTTATGACAGAAACAGAGATGAAAACGGAAACGGTATAATTGACGGGGAAGAACTCAAGTGGTATCTTCCTGCATCCAACCAACTGCTCGGTATCTGTGCAGGCGGTCTATCAGAACAAACGGGTGGGACATCAACAACGGAATATTTAACCAATTATACCTATTTTATGGGAGTCACTAACAGCAACGGCTTTGATTACCTCGACAGAACTGACAACAAAAACGGAGGTAGATGCGTCAAAAATGTCCCTCTTCTATCGGATGCTCCGTATTAGTGATAAAAACTTAATAAAATAAACAGAATATGAATGTACTCAAACTAATATCTGCAGAGTTTTTTATATTGTTTCTTGTTTCCTTAAAAGGATATTCTCAATCAACAGAAATATATACAGATGGGAGAGGCAACAAGTATGCGGCAATCAATGCGAAAGGAATGTTGAAGTATAAGGTGGAGGACAGGAGTAAAAACCCGACTTTTCGTACCCGTATCCAATTATTTAAATATACTTCTACAGGGCAAAATACTGAGGCTGAAAAAGATGAAAACGGAAAGGATATCTATGTTTACCGGACAATAAGGCATACGAACCTGAAAACAAGGGGAGGCGCATGCGACTGGAAGATACCCAGCTATTTTATCATCTCACCGGATATCGTCAGTAGTGACGGAGAAGCTAAGGCAGAAAAAATGGCTTGGGCTACCGCAAACGGGTATCTTGCTACGGCCAATACTAATTATTACGACACTCAAAGTTTTGCTGTCGCAAAAGGATGTGCGATGTATCGCGGGAAAGACGGCCGGGATGAGCCGGGAACCTGGCGGGTGCCTACACGCGGAGAATGTGCGCTGATTCTGATATTCTATAAGAAAATGGAGGAAGATAATGCGGAGACCGATTTCAAACCGTTTTCTCTTTCTAGTGATACATATACTGATTATTGGATTGCAACAGAGTATAGTGGATATTCAAATGGCGGGTGGAATCTGAGAATTTTCCCTAATGGCCAGATAAGCGGGAATGCCTTGTATTCCAGTTCCAGTATCAAGAAATCAGGCTCTTGCTATCTCCGCTGCGTCCGGGATATTCCGTCGGAATGATTGATAAACATTAAATATTGGAGGGTATATAACCAATCATCAAACAAAATGAAAACCATAAAAACTGAAATATTACTGATGGAAGGTTCATCATTTCCTGTCATAAAGGAGATTTATGATCCTTTGAGCAGGAGGCATAATGGCATCATTACACCACAAGCCCCTATCATCATTACCGGATGCAACTTAGAGATGCTAACCTGGGAGAGTACGAGGTTATGTATTATTCCTGCTATCAATGACAAGATACTGATAGAGCTTGGTGATGTTCACAGATGCTCAAAAGATAAAGTCTGCGCAACCATTCCCAAGGCGGTTGATGAAGGGGAGTATTTTCTGGCATTGAAGATATCCATGAAAGACAAAGAGCGTTTTGTGTATATTTTCTCTGTACCGTTGATTGTCACTTTGGGGGAATATGGAAGAGCAGATATGTATCCGTACTATTCTGACAGGGACAAGTAACCGGATAGTTTATTTTGATGTAAAACATTTTTAAAACGATACACTCTATGACAGATAGAAAAGATAAAGAATATGACCACCCTGACGCTTTACAGGAATTGGAAGAGTTTAATGTTTACACAAAATTGTGTGACCTGCCTCTTGATGAGAATCCTAAATATCTTGATGAATGTATTGTCGGAACATGTAAAGAAGGCTCTGCCCTTTTTAATGTGTTTTCCAATAAACGGAAAGTCATAAGGAATGACCTGGTGATTATTTTCCCTTACCAGTTAGTCAGTATAACTGAGGTAAGTGAAGATTTTTCCATGGTATTTTTAAAGATTCCGCAAAAGTTGTTTGTAGATACTATATGTGCTGCTTACAGACCTACTCTTGAATACTTTTTTTATATGAGAAAGAATTTTAGTGCCCCCATGTGCGAGGAAGAATGTGACCGGTTCATTCATTTTTGTTACATGCTGTCTTTCCGTATAGATATGCCACGCAATTATTTCAGAAGAGAATCTATCATAAATCTGCTCAGAGTATTCTTCTGGGATATATATGTAACGTATAAGAACAGTCCGGAGTCAGTGAAACCTATAGAATACACGCTTAAAGAGAAAAAAATGTTTGATTTCTTTTGTTTGGTGATCAAATTTCATACAGAAAGCCGCGATGTCGCGTTTTATGCACAAAAAATGGGTATTTCATCCAAATATTTAACGATGTTACTGACTGAAAATACAGGGCGCTCGGCAAAAGACTGGATTGTTGAATACACTATCCTGGAGATAAAGGCTCTGCTTAGAGAATCCAATCTTGCCATAAAGGAGATTGTCTTACGAACCAACTTCCAGTCAAATTCTGTAATGACACGCTTTTTTCGTGAACATACAGGGATGACCCCAACAGAATATCGCGAGTCTCCTTTGGCACAAAGTATGCCCAGCAACTGAGGTTCCAGTATCTGAGTAGCCTCATCTACAATAGCCACATCGAAATGCTTCAATCGGAAAAGTTCCGGTTTGCCGGAGATAGACGCTACTGTACCGACTAATATACGACAGCGGTTAATACGTTCGCAAACCTCTGTACGACGCATACAGGTAGCAAGTTCATTCTCTATCAAATGATCCCGATAGTTCTCGTCACATGAAAGCTCGCTTCCCACACGAATGAAATCGACTTCCGGACGAATGGAAGAAAGTGCTTTACAGATTTCATCTACGGCACGGTTAGTGTACGAGAGCAATAAAATTTGGGCTCCTTCCTCTTTATAAAAGGTTTCGACCATCTTCTTCAGTGCACAAGACGTTTTACCGGTTCCCGGAGGCCCTACCAGCAGAAAATAGTCCTTTGCTGCTTTCGCTTTCAAAGCAATACGAGTAAAGTCATCGGCAGCTTCGGCTATCTGCTTATCCAATGCCACATCAAATTGCGGCTCCCGTTGAGAGAGCAGCAAATCACGACGCTCTTTTGTAGCAGACATAAAAGCATAAAGTCCCTGGTACATGCTACGGAAAGTAGTATCCATCGCATCGTGCTCAATAGCATAGAGGCTATCAGACGGAAGTACTGAAGAGTTCTGCTGGGTCGCACGCAGACGGATACAGATTTCATTCTCGTTCAGATAGTCGATATTGCCTTTGAATACCATCTTGTCTGCCGTACAAGAGCATATCATTTCATTGGTTTTTGCAGA
>OGXO01000133.1_pt1 | contig 37895 bp, 32 predicted proteins | sample 1576321 | NCBI WGS metagenome assembly OGXO01 (sample SAMEA3541568, study PRJEB24748) | human gut metagenome | biome: human gut; feature: human-associated habitat; material: faeces | place: China | collected 2012 | reverse complement strand
TTTTGCGCATGGATATATTATACTGGAAATCGGAAGTTTCAGGCAGAATGGATCAAGTTTATTGGTCTGCTGATTGGAGAAGAAGAGAAAGCAAATGCTATCTTCGATTCGATTCAAATAGAATATAATACGTTGAAACAGCTGACTGCGGAGATTCAAAAAAAGCCCGTTGTTTTTAGTGGTGAACTGCGTGGTGGCAACTGGTATGCCGTAGGAGGACGCAACTTCCTCGCACAGCTTTTCCGGGATGCCGGTGCCGATTATTTCTTAAAAGACGATCCGAATACGGGTGGAGTCACTTTGGACTTTGAGACAGTTTATAGTCGTGCGGAAAGTGCCGATTACTGGCGTATATTAAACAGCCATAACGGCACGTTCACTTATGATGCCTTGAAAGCGCAGGATTCCCGGTATGCTGATTTCCGGGCATTCAAAGATAAAGGAGTGATTTATTGCAATCTCAAAGAGAAACCTTACTATGAGAATGTTCCTACCCATCCGGAAGTGTTGCTGAAAGATTTGATTAAGGTGTTCCATCCAGAGCTATTGCCGGACTATACTCCGGTTTATTATGAGCTTTTAAAATGAGAAGGATATGAAAACCCCTGTCTGGTTGCTGATGCTTCTGTTGGTTGGATTGATTTTTTTTCTTTTCTTCCTGAATCTTGTGTTGGGCTCTGTATCTATACCGTTCCGTGCTGTATGGGATATTTGCTTGTGGGGAGATCATGAGAATTACATTTGGACTAATATTATCTGGAAATCGAGAATGCCCCAGGCAGTCACTGCGCTGGTTGCCGGAGCAGGATTGGCAGTCAGTGGATTGCAGATGCAGACAGTTTTCAGAAATCCGTTGGCAGGGCCTTCTGTATTGGGGATTAGCTCTGGTGCAAGTATGGGAGTGGCTTTTGTAGTCTTGTTGTCGGGTAGTCTCGGGGGAGTAGCATTGAGTAGTCTGGGACTGATTGGTGAACTGGCACTGACGGTTGCCGCTATTGCAGGAGCATTGTCTATTATGGCACTTATTGCTTTAGCTTCACAGAAAGTGAAAGGAAACGTCACTCTGCTCATTATCGGTGTGATGATTGGTTATGTGGCCAATGCCGTTATTGGCGTCTTGAAGTTTTTCAGTGTCGAAGAAGATATTCGTGCGTATGTCATTTGGGGGTTAGGAAGTTTTTCCCGCATTTCCGGTGACCAGTTATTCCCGTTTCTTTGTACAATGGCTGTGCTTCTTCCGCTTTCTTTTCTGTTGATAAAGACATTGAATCTGTTGTTGCTTGGAGACAGTTATGCACGAAACTTAGGATTGAATATCAAGCGTGCCCGTTTGTTGGTAATCTCCTGTTCCGGAGCTTTGGTAGCGATTGTCACGGCCTATTGCGGACCGATTGTTTTTCTGGGATTGGCTGTGCCACATCTTTGCCGTGCTCTGTTCCGCACTTCGGACCATCGGACATTAATGCCCTCTTCCCTGTTGGTGGGAGCGGCAATGGCGTTACTGTGTAATCTGATTGCCCGTATGCCCGGATTTGAAGGTGCTTTGCCAGTCAACTCCGTGACAGCTTTGGTGGGAGCCCCGGTAGTCGTGTCGGTGTTATTCCGCAAACGTAAGGGAGAAGTGAATGAATGATAATCAGAACAGACAGGAGTTTAAAATGCAAGAAACAATCACTATCAGGAATCTGGCTACAGGCTATAAAGGAAAGCATAAAACACATGTTATAGCCCACGATATAAATGCCAGCATTTATGCTGGCGAACTGACTTGCCTACTCGGAGCCAATGGAGCGGGAAAGTCCACTTTACTACATACATTGTCTGGTTTCCTTCCGAAGTTATCAGGGGAGATCCGGATTATGGATAAGGAGGTTGAGAGATATTCTGATGCAGATATGTCTAAAGTCATCAGTGTGGTATTGACGGAAAAGTGCGATTTGCGTAATATGACGGTAGAAGAGATGGTAGCATTGGGAAGAAGTCCTTATACTGGTTTTTGGGGAGTGTTGAAGAAAGGAGATAAAGAAATTGTATCCCGTGCGATAGCTGGTGTAGGGATAGAAACTCTGACCAGTCGAATGATGCATACCTTGAGTGATGGAGAAAAGCAAAAGGTGATGATTGCCAAAGCGTTGGCGCAGGAAACTCCTGTGATTTTTCTGGATGAGCCAACGGCTTTCCTCGATTTTCCAAGTAAAGTGGAAATGATGCAACTCTTACATAGGTTGTCCCGCGAAACAGGAAAAACTATTTTCATGAGTACTCATGATTTGGAGCTGGCCTTGCAGATTGCCGATAAAGTATGGATGATGGATAAAGAAAATGGAGTGACTATTGGAACCCCCGAAGACCTGTCGTTGAACGGTACACTAAGTAACTTCTTTTCCCGTAAAGGAATCATGTTCGACCAAAATACAGGACTGTTCAAAATCAACAATGAATATTCTGTAAAGATGCATCTCGAAGGGCATGGTCAGAAATATGCGATGGTCAGGAAAGCCCTTTTGCGAAATGGGATTTTGGCAGGGCGTGAGATAGAATCTGATGTTTACATAGAAACGGGCAATCTTCAGACTGAAGGATTTCTGCTGCATTTGCCGGAGGATGAAGTTCGGAAAGCTGAAGATATCGAGGAGTTACTCAAGCTGGTTTCCAGCTATTTCAAATAGTATAGTTCATTTCTGCACGATTTTTACCGCAGAGGTGAATCTTGTTCATGCCGGTGCGATTTTACTCTATTGTTTCTTCCGGTTATTGTGTTAATGATTTAAAGAAGATGTCTTCAACTTCTCTTTTCGTCCATCCGTGGTATTTATTATATATTATATCACAAGCCATGGCATTCTTCTTCTGATTCATAAGTTAGCCATTGCTACAATAAAAGCAGTTATCACATTATCGCCATCTTCTTCTTGTACTGGGTATGCGGGGTAAACTAGGTTACCACGGTGATCTCTCTTTTATTCCATAATATTTTATTCTTAAATTTATACTACTTCAGCGACAGGCAGGACATTTTATATAATAAACGCTCCCTCCTTGGCCTGTATAATCTGGTCCATATTGCTTTATTTTTCCTGTACCATTACAAACCCCACACGAAGACTTGCTACTTTTATCCTTTCCGCCTATGCCTCGGGGAATGTATGGCGAAATACGATTTATTTCACTAACCTTTTTAATATAAGTTTGATAATTAATTGATTTTGCTATAAAAATACGGCCACAAGTAGATGAGGCATGAACAATATTAGATATTCCATATAATAAATAATTTGGTTTGCCTCTATTATCCGTCAAACTATATCCATTGAAACCTTGATTAGCATAAATAAAATATCCATCGTTGGTCTGGGAACCTGTATTAGCTAATATTATATTTCCAAAGTTTCCAACGCATACATAAGCATTAAAGCCCGTATAGGCAGATCCTGAAAGTTGTATCATAATTGGAAAGCCCAAATAAGTAGATTTTGATTCTTCAACCTCATTCAAATCAAAAACTTTAGTTACCTCCCAATAGCTCTGAGCAAAACTATTTATATAAAAAAACAAAGGTAGTACAAATAACAAAATCTTTCTCATGACCTTCCAATTTTAAAGTTGGTATTCACAAAGATACAAATATTCTCTAAATAAGACTAAGTCAAAGGATGTATTTGAGAATTAAATATCTTTCTTTGTAATCATCCTTATATGAATGAAACGAAACGCCGTTTGATACTTCTATGTAAATATTTCAACTTGATAAATTATTATTTCTGATTTTCATTTCCGAGTATGCTTTAATCTTCATAAAAAAACAGCCGAAGAGGTGGTACATTGCAAGATTGCTTTTAAACTACCTCCCCGAAGATTCGAACTTCTTGAGCAGTTCCTTGTGGCTCATTGTACACATTCGTCTTTGTTTCATTTTCCAAGAAGCATGAACCAGATTCTCTTCTGTGTCCTGTGGTGAAAACTGAACAATTATAAATTAAACCTGATAATAATAAGTTTATAACAATGCAGAGTGAAGTTGATATGAAATCTCCCCAGTTTCATCAATTAATAAGAGGGTGAGTTCTCCTTTGTGGAAAAGTGGTGTGCAATGCATTAAACATAATTGTACTAACTTATTAAACAGCATTTCTTTGTCATGTCTGTTTGGGATTCCCCACAGTTCGCGGGCAAGCGTCATTTGTTCGATTAAAGATAGAGTCTCATCTGAACAGCCACACTGAACAGCGATTTCTTTCAAAAAAACTTTGTTCATTACCACCTTCTTGCTGTGAGTATCCAAATGTCCTTCTGCCAGTTTTACTGCTTTTCCTATCATGATTCCCATACTCACCTTTTGAAAACCGGTTTCTGCTGCTATTTTTAATGTTTCTCCGATAAAGTTTCCATAATGTACAAAAGCCTGTGGAGGAAGATTCGGATAGAGGTTCCGGACAAATTTCTCACTTTTGGCTCCGGAATTGATAACCAGGCGTTCCGTATTAACAGCATAAGCCACTTCCACTTCTTTACGGATTGCATCGACAAACGCTTCCGAAGAAAAAGGTTTTACCACACCGGAAGTTCCGATAATAGAGATACCTCCGATGATTCCCAATTTCGGATTAAATGTTTTCAGAGCCAGTACTTCTCCTTCAGGAACGCTGATCGTTACGTCCAATCCTCCTCCATAAAGTATGGACAATTCATTGGTTATCATTTTCCGGGGAGTCGAATTGATGGCAGGTTCGCCCACAGCCAACCCCAATCCGGGAAGTGTGACTTTTCCCACTCCTTTACCTTGCAGGAAATGGATTCCGGGATGATCGGAGAAAGAAACAGTTGCCACAATTTGATGGCCGTGTGTGACATCGGGGTCGTCTCCGGCATCTTTGACGACGCTGGCGCTGGCGGTGTTTTCATCTGTTTTTTCTACCTTATATATAGGTAAGCTGACCTTCTCTCCATCAGGCAATGCCACTTCGGTTGTTTCTTCAAAACAATCTTCGGTCAATGCCAACAAAGCAGCTTTGGCTGCGGCAGTCGCACAAGTTCCGGTGGTGAATCCGCTTCTCAATGTGTAAAATTCGGGCACATTTTGTTCTACCGCCCGTCTTAATCCGTGTTTTCCGGTCACTGTAATAAATTCCTTGGGCAGGGGAGGACGACGGACAACATATATGCTGATTCCGTTTTTCTGCGCTGCTTCTATTTTCTCGGTAAACCCTCCGGATATACCGCTTTCCTTCGTGATGATTGCCTGCGGGGCAAGTTGTTTGAAAAGGAGTGATTCGTCTTCTCCGGGCTGATAGAAAATCAACTGATCTTTTGGGAATCCTGCTTGTGTGGCTATGTTTACGGATTCCGGCCGCTCCAGTACCCGGAAGATACAATCATGTTCTTTCCAAAAACCTCGCAACTTGGCGATTGTTTGAGTGCCGGTAAGGGCTAACAGTTTCTCAATTCCATCCCGTTTCATACGGATGATAGCATCTTCGAAATCATCACACCAAACGATTTCTTCTGATAATTCCGGATAGGTACGCTCCAAACGGACTACCTTTATATCCAGTTCTTTTGCAGCAAGGTAGAGATTCCGGTGGAGTTGCTGTGCGAATGGATGGGCGGCATCTATAATCAATCGGATGCCGTGTTCGCGACAGAAAGAAATAATCCCTTCCGTTTGTATATCACCGGTAATCCGCACCATATTCCTGCACGCGACTTCTTGAAGTACGCCCCGTGTGGAATAGTAAAAAGGTTGCCCCGCTTCGTCAAGGGTTTCAGCGGCAAGGCGTCCTTCTGTAGTTCCTCCGAAAATCAGTATCATGGACGAAAAAGATGTTTAAACTCGTGAGAATATAGTCTTGATAGTCCTTCGCGGTGGTCGATGGCATTTCCGACTATAAGCAAGGTAGTGAGAGTCAGATGGTTGTCGCGAACTATTTGGGCAAGGTCTTTTAGTTTGCCCCTGTATATTTTCTCTTCTTTCCAAGTGAGTTTATAACATGCCGCTACGGGTGTTTCGGGAGAATAGGCTTGCAAAAGTTCTTCCTGCACCTGCTCTACAATAGCGGCACTTAGATAAATGCACATGGTACTTTGCGAACGTGCCAATAAATGAAGTTTTTCTTTTTCGGGCATCGGTGTCCTGCCTTCTCCACGGGTGAGGATAATGCTCTGCACTTCTTCGGGAATGGTGAACTGTGACCGGAGTGCGGCGGCAGCTGCCTGAAATGAAGAAATACCCGGAGTGATGTGATAATTCATATTATATTGGTCAAAGAAAGCCATCTGTTCGGCAATCGCTCCATAGATGCAGGGATCTCCGGTATGAAGTCGGACTACCAACATTCCTTGGTCATAAAAGGATTTCATCAGAGAGAACTGTTCCTCAAGAGTCATATCCGCCGAACTTCTGACGGTAGCTCCCGGCTTGGCATAATGAGTGAGTTCGCGTGGAACCAAACTGCCGGCATAAAGGATAAGATCGGCCTTTTCAAGCATTCTTTTTCCTCTCACAGAAATCAGTTCAGGGTCACCCGGGCCGGCTCCTATAATTTCGATATGTCCGTTGTTGCGATCGTTTTCGGCAGAGAGTGCTACGGCGAAAGTAAAATGATTCCCTTCAGAGAGCGCTCCCTTTTGTTTCTCTATCAGTAATCTGCCATAGTCCGAAGCAAGAATAGCAGAGCTTTCGGCCACTCCGTAGACACCTGTCACTTCATGAACCTTTTCCGAAGGATTCGGAACGTTGATATCTGCAAGTGCTTCGGCTTTATAGATCCGCAGTTCGCTGGCCGGGAATTGCGTGTGCAACTCCTCCATCAACGGTTCATCTTTTTTCAGCTCGATCGTCGAAATGCTGCGCACTGCCAGGGGAGACAACTGTTGCCGGAGCAACTCCTCTTTCATATAATGGCAGACTCCTTGCGGGGAACATTCTTTCTTGCAACCTGCCCCGATATGCAGTACCGGTGGATAGAATTGCAAAGTCGGAATGGAAGTGGCATCGTATACCCACGGCCCGACAGTGATTAGTAATTTATAGTCAGTCAGTGGAATTTCTTCAAATCTATAATAAATATCTACATGTTCCGGACAACTGCGTTCAAGTTCATCCGTTCCTTTATCCTTAATATGCAGAAGGAGGGCTGTCTTATGTTTATTGACAAACAAGAAAATCGCCTGATTCATAAAAGAGGATGTTGCAGAAGTCTTCCATCCGTAGCGTGATGCCAGAGTGTCCAACGCCCACAAGTGCTGGTTGTCGCTTTGGGTAGTTATAATAGCTTCTCCTCCGGTGATTCCTGCAATGGTGTGTGTCAGTTCATTGCCGCCTCCGATGTGTCCGGACAATACCGAAATGACGAAACGTCCTGTGCTGTCCACGTTGACTATGCCCGGATCGGTATATTTGTTCCGGATGCAGGAAGCGATGCTTCTTACACAAATACCCAGTGCGCCGATAAAGACAATTGCTTTAAAATCGGAGAAATGTTCTTTTATAAACCCGCTGTACGAGGTGATTGTTTCGCATCCCTCTATTTCCCCTTTAAGGTATATAGCGGATTCTGCTAACTCTCTATTTATATTTCTAGCTATGGGCAGACTTGACTCGGAGATTAAAATGATTGCTGTCTGAACGCTCTTTTCCATCCTGAAAGTAATTAAAATGTGTATTGTTGCAAAAGTACAATAATAATCAGTTTCTTTCTTTGGGAGGTGGCGTAAATTTTGTGTTACTAAAAATATTTTTAGATATGTTATGAGATACAAATTAAATGTAGTAATTTTGCCGCACTTTAGGTGATGTTTTCAATCGTCCGATTGAGCATAAAAGGGAATCCGGTGTGAATCCGGAGCAGTGCCCGCTACTGTAACATCCATCTATTGAAAGTTCTACTACCGCCACTGTGCCGGATGCACGGGAAGGCTAACTTTCAGGATGAAGTCAGGAAACCTGCCTAAGGAAAACGAAATAGTTATCATGTTCTCGGGGCTAAGAACATAGCTATAGATATTAATGCATAATCACAAAATGTTGAAAAAACTTATTTTAACCACATGGCTGGTTGGTGTATGTTGTATTGTGTCCGCTCAGGTCACAATCAAGGGACGTGTGTTGAATTCTGAAACCGGAGATCCGGTTGTCGGTGCGAATATCCGGGTGGATCACAGTCTAAAAGGTGGAACTACGAACGCGAAAGGAGAGTTTATAATCAAGGATCTGCCCAATGAGAAACAGACGTTGCAAGTATCGCACGTCAACTATGAGTCCAAACGGTATTCCACTTCGAAGAGCGTGGATGATGTAGTGATCCGTATGACAGAGAATCATAATAATCTTAGTCAGGTGGTAGTCACCGGAACAGGAACACATCGCCGGATGGTGGACAGCCCGATCCCGGTAAATGTATTGACCGCTAAAGATATCAAGGAGGCGAATGTAACGAATCTTGAAGAAGCTCTTACCAAACTGACTTCTAATTTTTCTTTCTCTACCAGCGGTATGGGAACGGAAATGGTGCTCAACGGACTGAATAGTGATTATATCCTTGTGTTGGTGAACGGCCGGAAACTGATTGGCGACGATGCGTTGATGCGTATCAACATGGCAAACGTGAAACGAATTGAGATACTGAACGGTTCGGCATCCGCTTTATATGGTAGTGATGCGATCGGCGGGGTTATCAATGTGATTACGGACGACAGCAAAAACAAAGTTGATGCATCAAACACTACCAAGATTAGTGACCACGGACGTTTTTCTGAAGCTGTGAATCTGGATTTGAATGTGGGCAAACTTTCATCTTTTACTTCCTATCAGCGTCAGCAATCCGATGGCTGGCAGCTTCATCCGATGAGTGAAACGGTGAGTAAGAAAGGAGAAATAAAACTTGCTCCTACTGATAAACAGGCTTTCACGGGCTATCATTCAAATACGGTCAATCAGAGTTTTTCTTATTCGCTGAACCATAAGACAACGTTATATGCACAAGGTTCCTATTATAATTTCCTGAATGACCGTCCGGTGACGGAATATAAATATAATATGTATCATGAGAATTATACGTATGGTTTCGGTATGAAGTATATTGTGAATAAGAAAGCATATATTGATGCCGATTTCTATTCGGATAATTATAAATCGGCTTACGATTATATTCAGGAGAGTGGTGATTTCAAGATAGGAGATAAGGAAACCCGTAAGAAGCAATATTTTTACCGTGGAAATGTGAAGAGCATCATCAAAGTGAACAGTAAAAACAAACTGTCAGCTGGCTTGGAATATTTGGATGAAAAACTGGAAAGTGAATCGGACAATATTTCTAATAAGACGCTTTACACGATGGCTCTGTATGCACAGGATGAGTGGACCATTGCTGAATCTTTGCAGGCAGTGGTTGGATTGCGCTATATCTATAATGAAACGTTTGAGGATCATTTCACTCCGACGGCTTCTATTATGTATAAGGAAGGCGGTTTCCGCGGACGATTGTCTTTTGCTACCGGTTTCCGTACCCCTACACTATCTGAAATTTATGCAACGGATCTGGCAAAGACCACCAACCGTTATACAATCGGAAATCTTGAGTTGAAGCCGGAAGAGAGCAAGAATTTCTCATTGAATCTGGAATACACCCATTCACGCTTCTCTGTTTCGGCTACTGCTTTTGTCAATAATGTGACGGATATGATAAACTACCGTACGTTGAGTGATGAAGAAGCAGCACAGTATGGCGACTATGATGAAGTACGTCAGCGTGATAATATTGATAAAGTGAGAATCAAAGGAGTCAATGTGAACGCAAATGCTTATCTGGGACTTGGATTTAATCTGGGAGCCGGCTATACGCTATTGGATGCAAGAAACCTGATAACGGATAAACCGATTGACAAAAGTGTCAAGTATGCCGGAAATGTAAATGCGCAATGGTCTAAAAACTGGGGCTTGTATGGGCTGAATATCAACATGGTTGGTCGTGGACAAGGAAAGAGATACTCCGAAACGTATGACTATGATTCGTCCGGCTTCATGTTGTGGGATTTGAATACAGGGCATACTTTCAATTTGAAATACATCATCTTGAACGCCGGTTTGGGTGTTGAGAACATTTTTGACTGGGTAGACGACCGTCCCTGGAATACCAAAAAGCCTTATTCGACCATTACGTCGGGAAGAGGTTTCTATGCGAGCCTGACTATTCGTTTTAAGAAGTAAGAATAAGAAATAATTGATATAAGGAGAAGATGGAAGAATTGAAACCGGTATATATCGTTTCTTTAGGCCCGGGTGAGGCTGGACTGATCTCTTTGAAGGGAAGTTCTGTACTATGCCAGGCAGATGCGATTTTCTGCCCGAAAACAAATGCACGTTCACGGTCTTCTGCTCTTTTGAAGGAACTGAAGATAAAAGAAGAAGCTGTCAGACACTATACATTACCAATGAGTAAGAAACGTGAGATGGCTTATGAGGCGTATGATAACGTTTTTGAAGAAGCAGTAGCTCTGTATTCGGAAGGTTTATGTGTGGCAATAGTGGCTGAAGGAGATGCTGGCTTTTATTCTTCTACCAGTTATCTTGCCGGAAAACTCAAAAAGGCGGGAATTCCTGTCAAACAGATTGCCGGAGTTCCAGCATTTATTGCGGCGGCGGCTTCCATTGGTCTTCCTATTGTGGAACAAGAAGAACGACTGACGGTTTGTCCGGGGAAAGTGGACAGAGAACTGTTTAGCCGGATTGCTTCCGGTAGTGAGGTGGCGGTCGTGATGAAACTGTCGCAGTGTGAGGAAGAAGTAAAGCAATGGATGGGTTTGGAGGAAGGACTTGTCTGGCATTATTTTGAGAATGTCGGGGCGGACGGGGAATTTTATACGTGTGATAAGAAAGATATATTGGCAAGAGAATTTCCTTATTTCTCTTTAATGATAATAAAAGGCCGATGAAACGAATGAGACAAATATGGATAGTGGGACTTGTTGGGTTGGCTTTATCTGCAAAGATAAGTGCGCAGAACAATGTTGCTATGCAGGATTCTATTCCTGAAGTGGTGGTGACAGGTACGGGAACGCAACATTATCTGAAAGATGCACCTGTACAGACAGAAGTGATTTCCGGAAAAATGCTGGAACAGTATGCCGGTCGCGGATTGGAAGAAATGCTCGGAGGGTTGTGTGCCTCTTTGAGTTTCAGCCTGGGAGATATGGGTAGCAATATTCAGTTGAACGGTATGAATAATGATTATATCCTTATTTTGATTAATGGAAAAAGAATGAATGGGGATATTGGTGGGCAGAATGATTTGTCGATGATTAATCCGGATAATATTGAACGTGTTGAGATCGTAAAGGGGGCTTCTTCCTCGCTCTACGGAAGTGATGCAATAGCAGGTGTCATCAATATTATTACTAAGAAGAACCGTGATCCGTTTAGTGTGACTAATAAAACCCGGGTAGGTTATTATGGTGATATAACACAGAGTAACAGTATCGGAATCAAGCATGGCAAACTGAATTCTCTTACCTCTGTGAGTATGAAACATTCGGATGGTTGGAGAAATACAGATAAGGAATGGCATCATTATGATTTGATGGACGGAAGTGTTTCAAAAACCGTCAGCCGTTCTACCAACTATTCTGTAGCGGAAAATCTGACTTACAAAGTCAATAATCAGTTGTCGTTGACAGCGGATGCGTCTTTTTATCAGAAATGGATTAAGCGTCCTTTTGGTGCTTATCAATACAACCGCTACGATTATCAGTATCGTAATCAGAGTTATGCAGCCGGTGCCAAGTATCAGTTGGGTGAAAGGGATTATCTGACTTTGGATGTGTCATACGATCATTATAACTATTATTTTGATTATACACAGATTGAAACAACTGATAATTTCGACCAGAGCGATCCTCCGCAGCGTCTTACTTATTATCCGGGAATGAGTATTTTGCAAACTTCACAACGTAAACTTCTGACGCTCGCTAAAGGTGTATTTTATCTGGGAGAACAGAATATTTTGAATACAGGCGTAGAATATATGTGGGATAAACTGATTGCTCCTAACCGGATGGAAGGTGAATCGGCTTCTGTTTATACACTTTCAGCTTATGCACAGGATGAATGGACAGTGGCTACTAACTTTATTCTTACGGGAGGGGTCAGATTTGTGCATCACAAGGAGTTTGGACAGAAGGTAACTCCCAAAGTGGCTGCTATGTACAAATTGGGAGACTTTAATTTCCGGGCAACTTATTCTTATGGTTTCAAGGCCCCTACAGTGAAAGAACTGTATTATAATTATATCACTTCTATTATGAGTAGTAAATTGAAAGCTTATTACGGAAATAAGGACTTGAAACCGCAGACTTCAAATTATTATTCGGCAGGAGTGGAGTATAAAGGAAAGAAGTTGAGTGCTTCTGTGATGGGATATTATAATAAAATAAAGAATATGGTTGAACTGACGGTTGTTCCCACTTCTCCCGAAGATAAAATGCTTGAAGTAGAAGAGACTATGAAATACAACAACCTGTCGGGAGCACGCTCTTATGGTGTCGATGTGACGTTTGATTATCAGCTTCTTCCTTCGCTTTCTGTGGGTGGTGGATATAGTTATGTAGATGCTAAAGCGCAGTATACGGATGAACCGGAAAGTGAGGATTATATGAAGTATGTCCCCATTAATGCGACTGCCTATCACAATGCTACATGGAAAGCTTTGTGGTCTCATTCGTGGAAAAAATATAAATTGGGAATTGGTCTTTTTGGAAATTATCGTTCGAAGAAATATTATATAACAAATGGTGATGGCGAACCTTATCAGTTGTGGCGGTTGAATACTTCCCACTCTCTTCTTAAAATGAAGAAGTGGACATTTGTAGTCGATGCTGGCGTTGATAATATTTTTAATTATGTGGACGATGCTCCCTTTGGTAGAAACAGAGGAACTACCAATCCGGGGAGGACGTTTTATGTGTCTTGCTCCATTAAATTTATGAATAAAAGCAAATAGATAAATAATCATTTTTAATTGTGTTATTATGAGAAAAATTAATTTTTTATTGATTGCTTTCGCAATGGTTTGCGGAACAATGTGTATGGTATCGTGTGGTGACGATGACGATAACAGTCAAGGAAGTACAGTGAATCCTGTAGAACCGATTGTTGCCAGTTCTAAAACATCTAATACGGCTATTCTTCTTTGTACTTTTGGAAGTACGTTCGAAGAGTCTATTAAGACTTATGATGCTACTATAGCTGACTATAAGAAAGCTTTCCCTGGTACGGATGTTTATTTGTCTTTCACTTCTCGTACTTGTGTGAACCGCGTAAAAGCTGAAACAGGTGTTGATCGTTATCAACCGGACTTATGGCTGGATGCAATCGGCAAAGCCGGTTATGAGAAAGTGGCTGTTCAGTCACTCCATGTTATTCCGGGTGAGGAATATTTGAGCTTGATGAACACGGATGTGAAGAAAAACTTCATGATTGCCAAATATCCGAATGTGAAAGTACTGAAGAGTGAGAACTTGCTTGCAAGTGATGAAGATGTGGCTGATGTAGCTAATATATTGTATGAAACTTATAAAACAGTTCTTAGTGATAAAAAGAATATTCTTCTTTTCGTAGGACATGGCAATCCAGATGTGAATTATTCACATGCAAATGAGCAATACACTAATTTGGAAACTGCAATATTGGACAAAACTGCCAATAAGAATTCATTTGTGGGTACTGTGGATTATGGTTCAATGCTTTTCTTCCCGGAAGTAGAGAAAGGACAGACTGCACCGACTGACGATCAGGTTGCGGATACTTATATTTATAAAAAACTTCGCAATTATTGTGCAACGAACAATCTTCGTCCTGAAGAAATAACGATTCACTTGACTTCTGTAATGTCTATTGCTGGGGATCATGCTCACAATGACTTGTGGGGACTTGAAGACGATGACGCTAAAGTAGGTGATGCAACTCCTTATTCTGATTATAGCTGGAGACTGAAATTGACAAAAATGGGCTTTAAGATAGATGAATCTGAAAGTCATCATAGTGGTGTGGACAAGTGTACTATTAAAGGTTTAGGAGACTATGCTGCTATCCGTACTATTTGGTTAAACCACATGAAGGAGAAATATAACAATGCTGACGAATGGGAAACTGGTGAAGATTACCAATAATAATCGAGGATTGATTTAATTTATAGTGACACTGCTTTGTATGGTTGATATATAAAGCAGTGTCTTTTTTGTGTTTTAGTTTTCTGGATGATAATGTTTCGTTATTTTTGTAACAGAGAATCGACATAACAAAGGTATGTATGGAAAAAAATAAGATAATAGTAGCAGGTATCGGTCCTGGTAGTCCGGAAGATATCACTCCTGCCGTTGTTAGTGCATTGAAAGAATCAGACGTGGTGATTGGGTATAAATATTATTTCCAGTTTATCACTCAATGGTTGACAGAAGGGACAGAATGTGTCGATACTGGAATGAAACGAGAAAAAGCCCGGGCAGAACTGGCTTTTGAATATGCAGAACAAGGAAAGATTGTTTGTGTAATTAGTTCCGGAGATGCAGGAATTTATGGAATGGCTCCGTTGATTTATGAGATGAAACGGGAACGGGGGAGTGAAATAGAGATAATAACACTGCCCGGCATCAGTGCTTTCCAGAAAGCTGCTTCCTTATTGGGTGCGCCTATCGGTCACGACTTTTGCATTATTTCCCTGTCCGATTTGATGACTTCTTGGGAAATCATCGAAAAGAGAATTACCGCTGCTGCCGTAGCCGATTTTGTGACAGCTATTTATAATCCTAAAAGTGAAGGCAGATATTGGCAGCTTCATCGTTTGAAAGAAATCTTTCAGGAATCTCGTTCACCGGAAACTCCTGTAGGATATGTCCGTCAGGCTGGAAGGGAAAAAGAAACAGTTGTTGTGACTACCTTGCAGGATTTTGATCCGGAAGAGGTGGATATGTTTACGGTCGTATTGATTGGCAATTCACAGACTTATCAGTTCGGAGACAGGATAGTAACTCCTCGCGGATATTATCGTGAGCAGGAAAATGGAGAAGTGGGGAAGGGACAGGAAATAATGATGAACTCTTTCCGGAAAATAGAAGCCGAAATGAACGAGAAGGACATTGATCCTGACCGTAAATGGGCGTTATTTCATGCAATCCATACCACAGCGGACTTTGAGATGGAAAAGCTGATCTATACAGATAAGGAAGTTGTGAAAAACCTGTATGAACGGATTGCCTCCGGACAGTTGAATACGATCGTAACGGATGTCACGATGGTAGCAGCGGGCATACGGAAAGGCGCTTTACAACGTTTGGGCGTAGAAGTGAAATGCTATCTTTCTGATGAACGGGTGGCGGAACTGTCGAAAAAGCAGGGAACTACACGTTCGCAGGAAGCAATCCGGATTGCTGTGGAAGAACATCCCGACGCTCTTTTTGTGTTTGGTAATGCACCTACGGCTTTGATAGAACTGTGCGGTCTGATTAGAAAGGGAAAAGCATGTCCGTCCGGTGTTATTGCAGCTCCCGTAGGATTTGTGCATGTGAAGGAGTCGAAGTACATGATAAAGACATTCACGGAAGTACCGAAGATTATTGTGCAGGGTAGACGGGGAGGAAGTAATCTGGCTGCTACACTGGTAAATGCTATTTTGTGTTTTGATGATGCACAGGCGCTTCGTCCGGGCAGGGATGTATAGACGAGTAGGAATGAATAGCCGGGCAGAGATGTATAGAAAGAGGTAGATATTTTAGAGTATACGAAATGCAGAAATTTCATATCATAGGAATAACAGACAGTCGGGAGCTTTCTTTTAGTAAGGAGGTGCAAACGTTGATTACCCGCTCTCATGTCTTTTCGGGTGGAAAAAGACATCATGAGATTGTGTCCGGTATGTTGCCGGAATCATCGGTTTGGATTGATATAACAGTACCTCTCGGTATTGTATTTGAGCGTTATGCCGATTATCAGGAAATAGTGGTTTTCGCTTCCGGCGATCCTTTGTTTTTTGGCTTTGCCAATACAGTGATGCGTAAGTTGCCGAAGGCCATTGTCGAAATTTATCCGGCTTTCAACTCCTTGCAATTTTTGGCACACAAAGTTCTATTGCCTTATCATGATATGAGGACTATTTCGTTGACTGGCAGACCATGGAAAGCGTTGGATGAGGCTCTTATCTCCGGCGAATCATTGATAGGTTCACTCACTGACAGGGAAAAAACTCCTACCATAATAGCTCTCCGGATGCAAGAGTACGGATATGATAATTACCGGATGATTGTTGGCGAACAATTGGGTAATGAAGATGAAACGGTTGCGGAATATAGTATAGCAGAAGCAGCAGTAGGAAATTTCAGAATGCCGAACTGCGTCATTTTAAAGCGGACCTCTGTTCGTGAACGTCCGTTCGGAATCCCGGAAGAACGATTTGAATTGTTGGATGGGCGGGTGAACATGATAACCAAAATGCCTGTCCGTTTATTGTCATTGAGTTTGTTGGATTTGAGACGTAAATCGGTGATGTGGGATGTTGGTTTCTGCACCGGTTCTGTTTCTGTTGAGGCGAAGTTGCAGTTTCCTTCTCTTGATGTGATTGCTTTTGAGAAAAGAGAGGAGGGGAAACGACTGATGGAAGTGAATAGCCGTCGGTTTGGCTGTCCGGGCATCACAACAGTGATTGGAGATTTTCTGGAAATGCAGTTAGAGGAATATGCGATACCCGATGCTGTTTTTATAGGCGGTCATGGTGGTAAGTTGGGAGAAATGATAAAGAAGATAGCTCCTTTATTGCCTGTTGGTGCAACAATCGTGTTTAATTCCGTATCAGAAGATAGCCGGAGCCAGTTTGAGAAAGCGATAAGCGAGAATGACTTGCAACTTGAGCAGATGATTCGATTAACAGTAGACGAGCATAATCCGATTGATACACTGAAAGCTGTAAAACGATGAAGCAGATCTGCCATTTCTTGATTGGAGCCGCTTCTTCGGGCGGTGGAAAGACGACCTTTACAACGGGGCTGCTAAGACTGTTCCGCAACAGGGGATTGAAAGTGCAACCTTATAAATGTGGTCCCGATTACATTGATACGAAATATCATGAGATGGCGGCGGGAAATGCGTCCGTCAATCTCGACCTTTGGCTCTCTACACAGATGCACGTAAAAGAGATGTATGCAAAATATGCAAGCGGAATGGATGTTTGTGTGACCGAAGGAGTGATGGGACTTTTTGATGGTTTTGACGGAATGGAAGGGAGTAGTGCTGCTATTGCTGCATTATTGGATATTCCCGTTGTACTTGTAGTCAACGCCAAATCCACCTCTTATACAGTAGCCCCCATCATCTACGGTTTTAAGCATTTTAATCCTTCGGTGCGGCTTGCCGGTGTTGTGTTCAATCAGGTAGCTTCCGAACGACATTTTTCTTTTTTGCAGAAAGCTTGTGAAGATGTAGGTGTGGAGTGTTTTGGCTTTCTGCCACGATTAAAGGAACTGGAAGTACCTTCCCGCCATTTAGGACTGACATTGGATACTTCCTATCAGTTTGACAAATTTGCTTCTGTGGTGGCGCAAGCCATTGAAGATCATGTTGCGGTTGACCGGATTCTGGAGGTTTGCTGTGTTCCGTCAATCGGGCAGGGTACAACTGGGCTGAATACAACCGAGCAGGGGACGACAAACGGACAGACACCAACCATTCTACCAGAATCTTCAAAAAAAAGTTCTTCAAAAAGTATATTTTCGCAAGGGATACATAAAATAGCAGTGGCACAAGATGCGGCATTCAATTTTATTTATCAGGAAAACTTAGCGCGTTTGAAGGAACTGGGGACAGTCACTTTTTTTAGTCCGATAAGCGATGAATGTTTGCCAGATGGTGACTTGGTTTATCTGCCGGGTGGTTATCCCGAGTTTTTCCTGGCAGAACTGGAACGTAATCTGACTATGAAGCAACAATTGAAAGCATATGTAGAAAGCGGAGGCCGTTTACTTGCCGAATGTGGCGGGATGATGTATCTTTGTGAAAGTATCCGGGGGATGGATGGCAAGGTATATGATATGGTCGGAGTATTGCATCAGAGAGCTACCATGGAAAACATGAAACTTCGGCTCGGTTATCGTACTCTCCGAGTAGGAGAGCAGATATGGAAAGGACATGAATTTCATTATTCTTCCATCGAAGAAGAAACCTCGGAACAAGCACTTTCTTTCCTGCAAGAAAGTAGGCAACCTTCTTCTATTGCGAAAGTGACAGACGCAAAAGAAAATCTTGTTTCTACTCCGCTTTATCGGTATAAGAACTTGATTGCAGGCTATATCCATCTGTATTGGGGAGAAATGGAACTAGTGAAACTTTGGAATGTATGAGAAAGATATATACCCGCACAGGAGACAATGGAACCACCGGAATTTTCGGTGGCGAGCGTTTGGAAAAAGATGATATAAGAATAGAAGCTAACGGCACGATTGACGAGCTCAATGCTGTAATAGGCATTGTCCGTTCACTTCTTCCCGAACAAGAGGAATGGCAGGGTTGGCTGTATGAGATACAAATGGAACTGATGGTGTGTATGAGTCATGTGGCTACTCCATCCATCAAAAGACATGAAAACCCGAATACTTTGCGTACTGATTTGGTAACCATCTTTGAAGAGAGAATGGATGCTATGAATGCTGCTATGGAAGATAACGGTTATTTTATACTGCCCGGTGGAACTCAAATCTCTGCGCAACTGCATCAGGCTCGTGTCATAGCAAGGCGTGCCGAACGGCGACTTTGTACGTTGCACAGGCAAGACCCGGTTCCACAATCATTGCTTACATTCATAAACCGTTTGTCCGATTTGTTTTTTGTGATGGCACGTTACGAAATGTATCGTCAGCATTGGCCGGAAGAGAAATGGAAAGCCTTCGGTTACAAACGGAAAGGTTCAAAACCAGCATCAAAGTAAATAGAAAGATGGAAAAGAAAAAACTCAATTCCTTTATGCTTGCCGGAACAGGAAGCGATGTAGGGAAAAGTATTCTGGCTGCGGCGTTTTGTCGCATATTGAAACAGGATGGGTATCATCCTGCACCGTTCAAAGCCCAGAATATGGCTTTAAATTCGTATGCCACTCCCGAGGGATTGGAGATAGGCAGGGCACAAGCCGTTCAGGCGGAAGCCGCTGGTGTTCCCTGTCATACGGATATGAATCCGTTGTTGTTGAAGCCAAGTTCTGAACATACTTCACAAGTTGTGTTACTGGGTAAACCTATTGGTGACCGGAATGCGTATGAGTATTTTCGCAAGGAAGGCAGGGAAGAATTGCGGAAAGTTGTCAATGAATCGTATGACCGGTTGGCAGCCAGATATAATCCGGTAGTCATGGAAGGTGCTGGCAGTATTTCGGAGATTAATCTGCGGGAGGTCGATCTCGTCAATATGCCTATGGCACAACACGCCGGAGCTGATGTCTTTTTAGTGGCGGACATTGATCGTGGTGGCGTTTTTGCCAGCGTTTATGGCTCTATTCTGTTGCAGACTCCGGAAGAACGTTCACTGATAAAGGGGATCATTATCAATAAATTCAGAGGAGATCTCCGTTTGTTTGAATCGGGAATCAAGATGCTTGAAGATCTTTGTAAGGTTCCTGTGCTTGGGGTAGTACCTTATTATAAAGGAATCTATATTGAAGAAGAAGATTCTGTGATGCTCGAATCCAAAAACCGGGAGGCTATGGCGGGAAAAATAAATGTCGCTGTCATTTTACTGCGACATCTGTCCAACTTTACCGATTTTAATGTGCTGGAACGGGATGAACGAATACATTTGTATTATACCAATAATGTGAATGAAATAGCCAAAGCAGACATTGTATTGTTGCCTGGAAGCAAGAATACCTTGGATGATCTTTATGAATTACGTTGCAACGGAGTGGTGCAAGCGATTTTGAAAGCACACCGGGAAGGAGCGACGGTAATGGGAATTTGTGGCGGTTATCAGATGATGGGACTGGAAGTTCGTGATCCTGACGGAGTGGAAGGCAGCTTTAAATTGCTTCCCGGACTGGGATTGCTCCCTGTTATCACTACGATGCAAGGTGACAAAGTGACCCGTCAGGTGAATTTTACTTTTGATGGGGCAAATACAGCCTGCAAGGGATATGAGATACATATGGGCAGAACGGTGCCTGCCGAAGGGTTTTCACCCGCTCCTTTGAACCAGTTGGAAGGTGGAAGGGAAGACGGCTACCGGAATGGACGTAAATGTATGGGAACCTATATACATGGCATACTTGATAACCAATCGTTTGTTGATTTTCTGCTCCAACCTTATGCCGACAAACTGGAAAAGCAGACTTTTGATTATGCAACATTCAAGGAAGAACAATATGACAAGTTGGCGGAGCATGTGAGAAAACACATCAATATGCCATTATTCTATAAAATATTAGAAGGAAATGATTGAAGGACACGGAGATGATCTCTATAAGTATGGGAAACGGATTGTTAGTAATTTCAGCTCAAATGTGTATAACCGAATCGATCATTCGGGACTTTACCGGCGATTGAATGAACGGCTTTCTACTATTAGTAGTTATCCAGAGCCAATGCCTTACTCTTTGGAAAATGAGATAGCCAGAAGATATTCACTGCCTCCCCGTCAGGTCTGTGTCACTAATGGAGCAACAGAAGCGATTTACTTAATAGCACAAGCCTTTCAGGGACGTACTTCAGCTGTACTGGGACCTACATTTAGTGAATATGCGGACGCGTGTCGGGTGCACCGTCACAAAGTGAAGCCTTTTTATTCGTTGAACACTTTGCCGGAAGATGCAGAACTCGTGTGGATTTGTAATCCGAATAACCCGACAGGTGAAGTGCGGAGCAAAGAAGAGTTGAAAGAACTGATTGCTGCTCACCCAGATAAGTTGTTTGTATTCGATCAGTCTTATGAGTATTTCACATTAAAATCTCTTTTGAGTATTAGAGAAGCTGCTTTACTTCCTAATGTAATCCTGCTTCATTCGATGACGAAACAATATGCGATTCCGGGATTGCGGGTTGGCTTTTTTACTGCTTCCGAAGGATTAGCCGATGATATTCGTAGTCTCAGGATGCCTTGGTCGGTGAATAGCCTGGCTATTGAAGCTGCGAAATATCTTTTGGAAGAGGAGGATGGCATTTCTGCAGATATTCCGAAACTCTTGGCGGAGCGTGAAAGACTGGCAACAAAACTGCTTGCTACAGGTATGCTGGATATATGGCCCACTGATACCCATTATATGCTGATAAAACTACGTATAGGGAGAGCGGCAGCTCTCAAAGATTTTCTGGCTGTCAATCACGGGATACTTATTCGTGATGCGTCTAATTTTGAAGGATTGGATGAAAGTTTCTTTCGAATTGCTACACAGACTTCCGAAGAAAACGATCGGTTGGTAAAAGCAATCGGTGACTGGATGGAGAACATAATGTCTGATGATATTTTTTGATTATGAGTTATTTAATCGCTATAGGAATCGTACTGCGTGTTTTATTGCCAGCTTGGCTGTTGGATCGTCTGTTGGGTGATCCGGTGTCTTTGCCCCATCCTGTTATCTGGTTTGGGAAGATGATTGCTTTCTGGGAGAAGAAACTGAATAAAGGGCAACATCGGATAGTAAAAGGAGGAGTAATGTCTGTCTTATTAATATTATTGATATATTCAGTCACGTTGGGAATCGAATCTCTTCTTTCTTATTCGGGAAGTTTCATCGTTGTCGCTTTTGATATTATTTGTATTTTCTTTTGTCTTGCCGGAACTACGCTTATTAAAGAGGTTAAGATGGTATTTGAAGCGGTAGATCGTTCTTTGGATGAGGGTCGTATTCAGGTTGCCCGTATTGTAGGGCGTGATACTTCCGAACTTTCCGCACAGGAAGTAAGAACGGCTGCTCTCGAAACATTGGCCGAAAATCTTAGTGACGGAGTTATTGCTCCTCTTTTCTGGTATTTATGGCTGGGCGTTCCGGGAATGATGGCATACAAAATGGTGAATACTCTTGATTCCATGATTGGCTATCATAATGAGCGCTATCTTCTTTTCGGGCGCATAGCCGCTCGTATTGATGATGTTGCCAATTATATACCAGCCCGTCTGACCGCTTTCTTCATGGTGTTGGCAACCGGGCGACTCAAACTATTGTCATTCGTGAAGAGATATGGGAGGGAGCACGCAAGTCCTAATTCCGGCTATCCGGAGGCGGCTCTTGCTGGTATCTTGAACTGTCGTTTCGGAGGTCCCCATCACTATTTTGGCCAACTTTTTGCAAAACCTTATATCGGAGTGAATGAACGTCTGTTGAATACATCCGATATGTTGACCGGAATTGCTGTCAACCGTCGTGCCGAAGAGATGATGATTGTATTTACAGTCTGTTTACGGGCACTCTTGATCTACTTGATTGGATGATTTGCCGATGATTTGCGATGATTTGTCAGATGTAAAACTTTCGTGAAAGAAGCGTTTATAACTCTAACCGAACGATTCCCCCGTAAGCAGGCACTGCTTGAAATGCTTCTTCCGGTTGAATCATCTTTGCGTAAATCTGTGCGCAAATCAATACGCCGCCATGGGCGAATACTACTATATTTTCCGCTTCCTTTTGTCTGATTTTGTCTAAAAAGGAGGCTACCCGTATATATTGGTCGGCAAACGATTCTCCATTGGTTGCTTTTACGTTCATGTAATCGTTGTACCAGCGTTGGAGATTGTTGTCTTTGATCTCATCAAAATGCTGCATTTCCCAGTCTCCGAAGTTAAGTTCCAGTATTCTGGAGTCGCGGATTGCATCGCCGAACCCACAATATGTGGCAAGCCGGGTACATCTGGATAGCGGACTGGTATAAGCCTTATCAAAGTGGATAGATGCGATGTTTGCTTTAGTTACAGCGGCTTCGGCTTCAAAAGTGGGTCGTAAAGGAACATCTGTCTGCCCATAGCAAAGACCTTTGGGAACATCAACAGAAGTGTGCCTGATTAAATAGATATTCATAGGTTTGTTTATTGTATATAGATAGACATAACTGATCCCAACCAGAAACTCATTTCGCTTAAAAGAAATAATGCACCGCAACAATCTCCGGTATATCCGTTTAGACGTCGTTTCATCATCCGGCAGGTGAAAAAGAATACCAGAATAGGAAATATGCATACGGGCCAGTAGCTTGGCGGAAGTAATATCAGAGGTAATATTCCACCAATAACAGACATAACAACCTCCCGGAAATTCATTCTTGTATATACCATTTTGGATTTGCTTTCTTCTTCTTTCCGCGCATAAGGCAAGTAGTTGATGATGTTGGAAGACACAAATTTGCTCCAGGTATCTCCACATAACAATACAAAGGGAATAACAGATAAAGGGAGTACGATCAACAGATTGTAAGCCAGTAGATAATAGATTATTAATCCCAAAACTCCGTAGCTGCCGATATGAGAATCTTTCATGATACGTAATGTGCTTTCCCTGTCCGTTCCTCCTCCAAAGCCGTCAAAGAAATCTGCCAATCCGTCCTCATGCAATGCTCCTGTGACCAGCAGGCGTGAAGCCAGTGCTATGATTACAGCTGTTCCGTGGGGCAGAATAGTGCTGGCTCCCCAGAATATTAATGCCATAATACCTCCTGTTAGCCAGCCTGTGAAACTCCAATAACTGACAACATGCTTGAAATATTCTTTTGGAATTTCTTTGATTTTCCAAAAAGGCAATCGTGTGAAGAATATGAAAGCAGCAAGTATCTGATTCATTTAGAAATATTTAGTGATGGAAGCATGGGCAAATGAATCCATCTCGTTCAACATTCTTACGGCGGAATCTATGATGGGATAGGAACAGACGGAACCGCTTCCTTCTCCAAGTCTTAAACCGAGATTAAGAAGAGGACGTGCCCCAAGATAATCTAGTAATAGTTTATGTCCGCTTTCGTCTCCCTGATGACCTAATATAGCGTAATTCATCACTTCCGGATAAAGGCGTGAAGCGGCGAGAATACAATTGGTCATGATAAATCCATCAATCAGAATAACCATTCCAAGTTCTGCTGCCTTGAGCATAGCACCTACAGCCATCACCATTTCGTAACCTCCGAAGCGGCAAAGGATTTCTTCCGTAGAATGTTCTCCCGGATAATTATCGAGAGATTTTTTCAGCACTTCGTATTTGTGATTGATTCCCTGATGATTGAGTCCGCTTCCAGCTCCTACACATTGATTTAATGGAATTCCTGTGAAACAAGTCATCCATAGGGAAGAAGGAGAAGTATTTCCAATTCCCATTTCACCGAAGCTGATGATGTTACAACCTTCCTGGTGAGAAGCATCTACACATTGGGCACCGTGTTCCAGACAAAGTTCCATCTCTTCGGGTGTCATGGCTGCTTCATGCAGGAAATTACGTGTTCCTCTTCTGACTTTCATGTTGATGATACCTTTCTCATAAGGTAAGTCATAATCGACTCCTGCATCTACAATTTTAAGAGTGAAGCCGTGCTGCCGACACAGGAAGTTGATTCCTGCTCCTCCATGAAGAAAGTTACTGATCTGTTGCCAGGTCACTTCTTTAGGAGATGGGCTTATCTTTTCTTCTACGATACCATGATCGGCGGCAAAAATAATATTTTGAGGATGAGCTAACTGTGGAGAAAGAGACTGTTGTATCCATCCGATTTGCAAAGCAATTTCTTCCAGTCTTCCAAGTGATCCTTTAGGCTTGGTCAGATTATTGATTTTGTCAATCAGAGCTTCTTTTATAGCTTCATCCGGCTTTTGAATATGAAATGTTTTCATGTTTATTTTATTTTTACGGGAATACCACTTACCATGAGATACACATCGTCGGCATGCGATGCGATATATTGATTGGCCCAACCTTGTAAGTCTGTGAATCTACGTTGCAGTTTGTTTTCGGAAACTCCACCTAAGCCAATCTCATTCGTTACGAATATGAAAGTGGCATCCTGTTGGGTAAACTTGTCGAATTCTTTTTTGACAGCTTCCAGTGAAGAAGATACGTCAGAATCAAACTCCATAAAGAAGTTAGTGCACCAAAGAGTTACGCAATCTATCACTACGATTCTGCCCGTAACATTGTGACGACTCAATTCTTTTTCTTCTTCAATATTTGTCCATTCAGGACCGCGGTTCTTTTGGTGATGTTCCACTCTTTTCCTGAATTCATCATCCCATATCTTGGCGGTGGCTAAGTAAACCGGTGACATTGTAAGTTCATGTGCCTTTTTCTCTGCAAATGAGCTTTTTCCGGATCGTTGCCCTCCTGTGATGAGTATAATTCTTTTCATTAAATTGCTGATTGAATAATGGATGGACAAAGGTATAAAAAATAACGATGGAATTAACAACTTTTGTAGTGAATCACTTCACTGTTTGAAGATTATGTAGTTAATAAAATTGTTTGTAGAACGCGTGATACTATATTGCATATTGTAAAAAATGTTGTTGTTCTGGCAAAAAATGCAGTTACTCTATAATTATTATTAGCCAAGAGGCATTACTTCTTGAGAGAGCAAAACTGGTAGTTGAAAGTGAATTTTGTGGTAAGAAAGCCTGTGCAAATGAAGTGCAAGGCTTCCTCGGCAACATCAAGGAATGACAGTTACCCGGTTGGGGCACTGTGCAAACTAAAAGAGAAATGCCCGGATATTACCGGGCATTTCTCTGATTTCTACTTTAATACTCCTACTTGTTGAGAAGTTCCGGATCATAGCCGTTTAAAGTAACTATATTAAACTCATATAAACCAACAAGGGGATTCTTATCCCATTTTTGGGATCTTTTGGCTTTTGTATCCCACAAGATGCGATACTCCTCCAAAGTAAGCTTTTCTCCTGTGCCCCAATAAATGTCGTCTGTAGTCAGTTCATTCAGATGGGCATAGCGGACAGATATTACTTGGAAGCCAACACGTGCCGCCCAAGCAGGCATTGAGCTGTCCGAACTTAGAGGGGTCGACTTCATCTTTAAGCCCGGAACTGAATCATCCTCATTCATTGCATTATCAAATAAATATGAATTTAGCTCACCTGCAATATCCTTATTAGACAAATTTAGATCATCGCAGTAAAAAACGGCATTGCTGCCATTTAATTCAGGATGGTCCATATAATCTATTATAGAAATTATTTGCCAGCTTTCCTTAAGATAATAAGTCTGATTCAATGTATAATAAGGTTTTGCCGGTATGGTGGGTTGTCCTTTACTTGAAGTATAAGGCACATCTTTCCCTTTTTCAGTTATAAGAATGACTGGTTCTGCAGAAGAAGGGAATGCTTTTATAAAGCAACCTTGATCTCCATAAACTACAGATGTGAACTCTTTTTGTGATAATAGAATGCCTTTCATTATGTCTATAATAAATTGGTTATTAGACAAAGGTACAGAAAATATGTCTAATTGTCAAGTAATCGAGTTTTATTATACTTTTGAATAAACATATCCGGTAGCTAATAAAAAAGCAGTTTAGGTAATACATTAGAAGAAAAGTTCTTTACCTTTGCACAAATTATAATTTATGATTTGGATATTTGTGATTGTCGGCTTTCTCATTGCTGCACTTTTATACCATGCAATGTATACACCATTGAAGACACCCTTGTCGCCCAATCCTACTATATATGCACAAGAATTGAGTCAGGTTTATCAAGCAAGACTGACAATGAATTATGGCTTCTTCGTAAATGGTAAATACTTCCTCAAATATGCATATCTTTATGTTTATGTGAAAGAAAGAAGTCAATCGGCATATAACCCTGAAAAGCGATTTGTCCGAGAAATGATATGGAGCTTTAAAGATGGAAAGTATGATGTTGAACTGATATATCGTCTGTCCCAATTGGTTCATAAAGTTTTAGATAGTCCTTATGACAGTACAATTTTTATTTGTATACCGGCATCAAATGCGCGGAGACACGAACAGCGATTTAAGAAATTTAGTGAAGACATTTGTAAGCTGGCTGGTTTACAGAATGGCTATGAGTATGTGAAAGTTGTATCTGAACGTTCCCAATCCCATTTATCGGATAGTAGAGAAGAACCCGATTGGAAAAGCTATATTGATATAGATGAGAAGAAAATGGTCAAAAAGAGCGTAATTTTATTCGATGATGTTTTGACGAGTGGAAAAACGTATGGGAGTTTGAAAAAATATCTGGAGGATAAAGGAATAAAGGTGCGTTGCGGAGTTTTCCTTGCTACAGTTCCTGGCAATGAGTGGTTAGCGTGTTAAAGTGTGAGCGGAATGACTTTCAATCCCGCTCTTGATAAAACTATAGATATAAATTTCGTGGTTGACTATTGAAGTGATTTAAATGTCGTGCAAACCTTCTCTTAGATTCGGGTGTTTGATAACGGGCTAAAGGCAGATATTTGTTTTGACGCTTCACTATGTATCCAAATTTTTTAATCGTTTCTTCTTTCAATTCTTCGGACACATTGGGTGTAAATTTGAAATCTGTCACTGAAAATTCATGGTTGGAGGATTCTACTATTTGGGCTGTACAGTTTCTGTCAGTTATAAATGTATCATAGCCTTTGCTGTAAAATGTAATATATAAGTTAGAAAGTGCGAAGTATTCTTCAATCTCATCTTTATGCTCTGTGGACAAATATTCGTTGATGTCATTATATATCCAATATTCTTTTTCCGGATTATCCTTTTTAATCTGATAAACTCTTCCGCTTGCTCCAATCCTGTAGATGGTAGTAAGATGCCTTCTTTCAACGAGCTGTAATGTGGTATTAGAAAGCATATTAAGTTCATCTATGAGTGCAGAATTAGGGAACACATTCACATTGTCAAGGAAGGTAGTTGAAAAAAGTGTTAACTTATCCTCTTTTGATATTTTGTTCCATCTGCCCAATTTGATTTCGTACTTTTTTAGTTTGTATTTAACTATAATTACCGGATCATTTTTTCGATGGCTGTTAGGTGCGTAATAAATAACATCTTTACTGAATTTGCTGATTAGCTGTTTACAGAATGCTTCTCTTATTCTATTGCATACAAAAAAATGAGAAATAATATATTTAGGGCCTTTGGTATTATACAAAGAGATATTAAAGCTTTTATCATCAATAATAGCTTGCATATTCAAGTGTATATAATCAATAAGCCCTTCAAAAGAAATATTATCATTCTCAAAATCCGGTGCAAATTTATATATATCGCCACCGGCGCTGAGGTCTTCGAATAATTTTTCAGAATCTCTGTCATACTGTAAATAATAGTCTCCACTATCGGGATAACCATACTTCAATGTAATGTAATCAAGAAGTTTCTGCCCCTCTTCGGTGGAAAAATACTCATTAACAACACTACCAAATGGAGATGGATTCTTTGGCTCTTGATTTATACTCTTTTGGTTTAACATCTATTCAATATTTATAAATTGTCCAACATATAATAATTAGCAAACGATTTTTTATATATGTGATATATCCTATATTTATATATTGGATTAATATAATAGGATATAAAAGCAGAAAATACTCTACAGCTATATTTCACACAAAGGTATCTTTTTGGGAAAGATATATCAATTAATTTAGAAGGGAACTCATGGGCGGATAACGATACTTAATATGTTTTGACGTATTTTAGCAATATGGTTTTGAAGGCTGAAATATGAACGTTTTTATTGAATAGCCAATGTAATGATAATAATAAATAATATTTATTTGCATAAAAATAAATATTGATACAAAAATAACTTTCTTATGTTATAAAACTAAGTATGTAGCAGATGAGAAAGTTAGAATTAATTATTGTTCGTTATACCTCGAAAGCCAAGTAGGTGTGAGAAAGTACGGTTTTCCGGACAGCAAATAAAATCAATAAGTATACTTCCTGAAAGGATAATTAGATTACCATTACGGTAACTGTTGCGAATATCCTTGCCTGTTCGTCCGGTATGTACGAATAATCCCCCGGAGAATCCTTTTCTATCTATTAGTCTTGCAAACTGCTCGATGTGAGCTTTTTTAACATGGCTGCTATATCTTTTTGCTTGTATGGCCCATAGTTTTCCGTAAACATAAACTTGCCCGTCAACGCCTCCGTCGCCAGTATATTTCTTGTTCGGAATAGTAGAGAATCCTTGTTCTTTAAGTACTATTAGTATCAACTCCTCAAAGACAAAAGGATTTATATTACGTAAATAAGAAATAGCTTTGGCATCTCCATGTTCTCCTTTCTGTATTTTGCGCAGACGTATAAGTACCTTTTGTGCCTTATTTTTGAAAACGGCATGTAACGTGAAGCGTTTATCTGCAAAAAATAAAGATGCAATGACTAGACAAATGAGTATGAAGAGATATAGACATTTCGGAAAGTCTATATATACGCAAATAAAGCCCGATAGCATAACAAGAAAAATACTCTGGATGATTTGATAAGTTCGGTTTTTAATTATATATTTAAACATTGTCTTTTATTTTTCGATTTCATTATAGTCTGTAAGGTATTGTTGGATCTCATTGATTACATCTTGCTCCTCTGGTGTTATTGAATCGTTGATTGATTTGTCAATACACTGATTCTTTCCTTGAAAACCTGTTTCGGTATTATTGGCTTCCGAGTTGTTTTCATAAAGAATGGTATCTCCATTGTTGCGCAAATAAAAGTAAGTCCAGATGGTAGTATCTGGATTCTCATACAACATTGGCAGCCGGGCTCGTATTGTCTCCCCGTCGGATCCAATATGGCAAACTGAGTATAATGTATCATTAAACAATGTATCAATGTGGCGGATAAAGCATATTCGGAACTTGTCACAAATATTTTGTCTATTCTCTACATGGTGTGGCTCAGATTGAAAACTTTGAACCCGCGGTAGCTTTCGAACGTATCTCTCCATATAAACACTTAATGTAAGAAAAAGTAGTAGGGGAAATAGGATGTATCTTAAAAATTTAACCATTGGCTTTTAGTTGTAAAAATGAATTTTGAACTTGACTTTCATCTGATATTAGTTATTCTATAAATTATAATTGATTATAGTCTGTAAATAGAGTAATAAAATCAGTACAGTAAAATGAATACCACTTCTTCTTTTTTTCCTGTCAATACCCCGGAATATATGCTAAGAAATGATTTATGCATAGTATTGTTAATGTAATAATTTGGATATCATTGCTCATGAATTTCTCCTTGCAAAATAGTTGTTATTAATCTGATAGCCTTTCTTTTTTTGTTTTGGTTATTGTTATGAGCCTCTCAATCAAGATTGGTTTCAGATCAGATATTGGCATTCATAAATTTATAGAAATAAGTCATAACTGATTATAGATTGCAATTTATTGTTATCCATTTCTAAAGGGTATAATCCTGGAAGGTGTCATTGTATCAGCTTTTCTTTCTTTTTTAAAGTGTACAATCATGCATGGCAGGACGCCCAATATAAGTGTAGTCGGAATTATGGCTGATGAGTAAAAGGCTAAGGACTGGCTTCCGCTTATATATTTAAGGGCAAAATATAACAAAGATGTTGGCGTGTATGTAAAGCACATGTTTTTAACGATAGCTCCCCACTGACTGCTCCTGATGATTGTTCTACTTAATTTTACAGCATTAGCTACTGCTATGCCGGATTCGCCCAGCTGGTTTAGATTTATATTTTGAAATATTGTATATTCGATTAAAGGTTCTCGTTCGCCTCTTGGAATAAAATTAAGATCCCGTCTGACATACATTGCTCTGATTGTTTCCTGTGTAACGTATATGTCAATAATAAAATGTGAAGGGTCGACAAATTCAATATCTGTCATTTTTTTATAGTAACTGGCTACGCTGCTGATGATAGTATCAGGTTCTTTCCCCGTTACTTGTTTTATGATATCGGTAGCCAGACGTTCATAACTATCCGCCGTATCTTCCAGTCCGTTCACAGCATTTAGCCAATAGGACCTTTTCAAGACACTACCTTCTGTATTCCTGCAAGCATGAATAAAAATTTTATGTTTATCAATGATAAAAGCCATAATTTATATGTGATGTATATTTCGGTCGTCACCGGATTAATTGTTAATACAAAAATAGAAGAATATTGGGCAATGATATGCGGTACGTTTACTTTTACTAATTTTGTAAAGACAAGCTGTAATGTGAATATGTTTTGACTTGTACAAAACTGTTTGATATTGTCTGTAAGTCTTTAAGGTATAAATTGAATAAATTGATAAAATCATGAATAAATGAATCCAAATATTGAAATATAGGATAAATTTGTTTTGACTATCTTATGTTTATTGTATCTTTGTAACATAAAAAAATAAATTATGTATGATAATCAGATAGAAGGCTTGGCTGTACATTCCGATGAACTGGAAAGGCTTATTCTCAATCAAATTGAGGGTAGATATAGACGCGTATATTCTAACGGGTATGGACATGACACATGTTCTATTATTATGGATAATGCAAAATGGTATATAGTTTCCATTCTTAATGAAGACTTTTCCTCCATCACGCAACTACAAAAAGAGACTTACCGGACTTTTGTACGTAGTTGTGTGCAAGGTGAACACAATCTACTGATTATCGGCCAAAGAGGGAATCCTGGGCATGAGCTGTTTTTACAAGAATTGTTTCCCAATAAGATACAAGGCTGTAATTACCTGCTGTTGAGACAGCCATATTCCTCCGAAGACATTGTCAAAAATGTAATTGACTTTCTTTTCATAGAGGATCATAATGGATATTCTATGAAAGAAGTTTATGCCAGTGTCAATACCACACGTTTAGTGTGTCCTGAATGTCATAAAGAAGTATTTGCACCCTATGATGTTGTTTTTCATGAAGATGCAACTAAAGACCGGGGCGATATGGATGAAATGGTTGAATTTCCGGATTTTGAGATTACGGGGATACTGCCTATGAAGGATTGGACAGAAAATGTTTCTGCAAATATCAGGCAATTATGCTTCGATGCCTTGAAGATGGAAAAAAAATTGGGGCTTTTGATTTTTGATGATCCACCGTCTAATCATATTAAATGTATTTGTCCATATTGTATGGCGACTCTTTATGACATGACAAATCCCCCTGTCAGAGGATCGAACTTTATAATTTATCATCGGTTCATGCATCTAAATTATGACGATATATGCAAAATAAGACCTATAGTGTGATAAGTCCCCGGAAGCAATTTGCTCTTGTGGATTCAGGATTACAGATGTATCTTTCAAAAGCCTTCTTTGAGGAATTTCATATAGTGGCAAATATGTACTCTATGCTTTGTATGAATACTTTTGAGATCAAATCGCCGTTTCCTTTGCTTTTGACTGTATTAAAGAAGGAAATTGAGTTGGACAATGCCGATATATTGGCTTTTAGAGAGCAATATCGTCGGATGTATGATGCCCATAATGGGATGTGGCTGATAATTGTCAATACCCCAGAACAGTATATGCGTATACGCCAGTTCTTGCCGATAGGATTTGGTGTATATCTGTGTTTACTTCGGGATAACTACACTTCGGCAAGTATTGCCAAGGTAACTATATCCTTTATTAAAGAAGTATATGATGAAAGGTGTATAGATACGAGAGGGACAGTTCTATTGTGCTATCATACTGGCGTTTTTAAATGTAACCAATGTGGTACTGAACGAATTATGATTACGGGTGTCGGTATTACTCGTGATATAGTGATACCTGGCAGTAAAAATGAAACTTGGACGCAGGATTTGTACTATATACCTGTAGAGGATTTTACTACCTCTTTAAAGGGATATGCCAAACAGGTGAATGATATTGTTGCTAGTGATAAAATTTTGTGCACATTATGTGATAGAGAGTTAGGCGATCCGATAAAAATAATGCCTCCAAAAACTCATTTCAGAATATATTTGAATGCAGATGATTGTATTTATTATTTCTGCGATAAAGACTCAACAGAACAAACAGAGTAAATTAATATATAATAAGGTAAGAATATGGCAGGATTTATAATAAACGAGGTTTTCACTTCTATGGGCTTCGTTATTAGCTATGACAGGGAGTATATGTTTTTTGGTTTTGAGAATTGTACTCCGTTAGGTGGATTAATTCAAGTCAATTCATTATATCCAATGGGTGAGAATGAGATAATTTCACGTTTGCATTTGTTTAAAAGAGAATTTGCGAATGTACCATTACCTGTCATATTCAATACTAAAGGTTTTATCCGGGACGCCGGCATTTATGAGGGCCAGGCTTTTTTGATGGATATCAATTCAATCAAAGACATTAGAGAAGGGAAGGACATATTCAATGAAATGCTGTGGGGAATAATCAGTAGGGAAGGGAAACCGGTTAAGGGCTCTTCTCTTGATTATTGGATAGAAGAAAAAATACGCTTATATATGGATTGCAAGTTGCCGGCTAATGAAGCGGACTTTTTGGTTGCGAATAAGATTGTATGTCCGCAGATGAGTACAATTGACGGTTGGAAAAATAATTTGCAGGAATATTTGCGTATCATTAATATCCCTAAAGGGAATAATATGCCTTCCAAAAAATTGGAAAATTGGGCGAGCCGTCAATTTGAAGAATATGAAAATGGTACAATGTCCCAGCAGAAGCAACAGCTATTGCTTGAGTCTGGCGCAATCTGGCCGGATGATTGTCTGTTAACAGAAAAGTATATCGAACTGTCTGATTTTATAAAAAGGAAAAAAAGACTGCCATTTGCTTATGAATGCAAGCTTTACCGTTTCATGAATGCCCAGAGAAAACATAAATGGATAAATGAACTCTCTCCGGAGCTTCGTGAAATAATTATTGGTTTGGACCCATTTTTTGATGACGATGCAGAAAGCTGGTTGCCGGAGTTTAACAAAGTGAATGAAGAATATATTTCCTGTAAAAAACATATTTGGGAACTAAGTAAGGATAGCATTTCATGGCTAAACAGGCAGGTGTATGAAAATGAAAAGAACAAACTTCCTGCATATAAAGAAAAGAAATTGAGGAGGTATTTGGACTGGAATAACGAAGTCATTGATTATGAGTGGCTATCTATGTATAGAAAATACCATGAAGCTGCTTCGCTTCCTGATGTTGGTGATCCATTATGGCATTGGTGTGTTCAACAACGTACGTCAGATTTGAATAGATACAAGAAAAAGATTTTGCAGGAGAGTGGGTTTGATTTTAACGGAATAAATAGCCATTGGTACAATTGCTACAAAAGAATGGAGGAATCGGAGTCTGTCCACCGGAAAAATGATTCGTACATTGGAAAGGACGGAATATACTGGGCTGCCTCAAATAGAAGATTATATGCAGAGGGTAAGTTGGGTGCTGAAAAAATAGCATTATTAGAGAAAATAGGATTTGATTTCAAGTTAGATACCTTTTCCTGGTTAATACAATGCGGGATAATCAAATTGTTTTATACTATTAATACGGTAAAAGATAGGAAAATACTCACTCCTGAAATGATGGACTGGTGTGCTGAGCAACGGAAGCGAATGTATGCTGTTGAGTTGTCAATGCCCCAAACTGATAAACTGATCGGATTTGGTTTTATATTGGAAGATCAGCATTTTGAGGAGTTCCTTATGCAGTTTAGGATTATGATTTGCGCAAACGATGGATTGCCGGCGGATTACCTTTCTCGTCCTTGGATTTCAAAATCTCTTTTGCGCGTTGCTTTTGCACGTGAGGTAGAGTTTATCTTATCTCCGGAATCATCAAGTTTACCAGTTTCATGTATGGCTTATCTGCCTAGCTTAATAAATTTCTGGAAAAATGAAGAAGAACGATGGTTGTCTTATATGGACAAGATACAAGATTGTGCAAATTATATACGTAAAAGTAGGGTCAATGGTGAGCTGGATGTAATAATTATAAAACAGTTGGATGATGTTGGTTTTAATTGGGAGGAGGAGTGTATTGAGAAGTGGCTGTATATGCTTGCAAAAACGAAACGATATATCTGGCTATACAAGCGGGTACCCGGTCCTAATGCTAAAGATTGCTCTGTCTGGAGGTATCAACAGCTGCGTTCTTACAAGGCAGGTAAATTGTCTGAATTTAAACAGAGGGCGATAGAACCGGTACGGAATTATTTGCAGCTTGATCAGTCTATTTTGGATGATGGAAATTTGGGTGATGAATAGCCCTTTTATGAGCAGGGCGAGTATGAGTTAGCGTTTTATTTGGTCATCGTTGTTGGATAGCTGATTTTCTCCTTTCTTTTTTAGAATGGAGGAAATTGAAATTTTGGGGATTTCGCGGATATTGACTATCCGTTTGGCTGCCTCCCGTGACCTTTCCATGTATTCATCCAGATTCTTTATGACCTTATTTGCATAATATGAATTATCCCTATATTTAGAAAGTACCTGTTCGAGACTATAGCTAATGCGATTGATTATCCCTACTGTGGAGGGTATTAGCTCGCTTTGGGATATGATTTTCTGTTTTATTTCAGGTAAGTATTTTATGAAATTTTCATTGGGAGAATTGTGCAAACCATATTTCGTGCAGATAAAAGCGCCTGTTATTTCAGAATAGAGCAAAGCTAATAATTTATCTGTTTGCATACGGTATGATTCGGTTGCTGGCAACGCCTTGTATGCAATATATGCAAGGGTTTGTGCGCATTTGGAATAATAGATATCTCTGGGACCGGCATCGGGCCTTTCCGAAAAATATCCAATATAAGACGTACGTAACTTTTCTATTAACTCGTCTATTTCTTTACAGTTATGTACTTTATGTCTTGTATCATGCTGGTGGTAGTTATAGCGTTCCTTCCACTCATCCCATAAGCTGTTTTTTACCTTCTCAATATTTGTCTGTTCAACATTAAAAACATATTGTATGTCAGGCTTTACAAATAGGGTGTAATCTTCTTTTTCTGCTGAAGTTAATTTGTCATATTCAATAGTCAGAATTCTTTTTCCTGTGTTCTTGTTTATTGCCTGCACTGTCATTTTGGGAATTGGAATTCCATGCTGATTGGGTTTAAAACTCAATCCAAACTTCTGAATGGATAGATATGATCCAAAAACAGGTATCTGGTATTGTTTTTGTTGCATAGATATATCTAATAACAGAGTGCTTCCTGCAGGATAACATATACCTTCCAAAGAACAATACGGCGCATTCTCTGTACATTTTATCAGCCAGGGAGCACCGGGAGATTTTTCTATTTCATCAAGTTTCCGTATAAAAAGCTCGTACATGCTTTTTGGTCCGTGATCATTCTTGGCTCTCATATTACAAGAAAAAGCCTAGAAAAAAGCGGGAGATGAAATTCCCATTTCTTCTTCATATTCTAAATAGGCTTTGGCGCTTTCTTCATTCTTGGGCAAATTCATAGTCCTTAGAAAAGAATTATAGAATTCTTCTTTCTGTGGGATTGATTCTATAAGCCTTATCGCTGTAATATCTCCATTTACGTAAGCTGTTAAAATGCTGTCTTCTGTAGTTTCCATAAATTAATTATTGTTTTGAGTTCAAATATATATGAATAAATACTGAGAAGGTAGATATATCCTCTGAGAACTATTGGATTATGCTGTTCTTTTAGTACTATTTGGGGAGTATAAATACAAAATCACATTATTCTGACTACTAAGATACGAAATATATTTCAGAATATCCCTGCTGTTTTAATGTTAATGCTGGTAAGATGGAGGGTTCAGTAACTTTTGCATTTTATTATGATTATGAACCAATGTTGTATTTGCAAATTTTTGCAGTTCTTGGATATTGTGGCTTGCCATAAATAATACCGTAATTTTGTAGTGTAAAATTGGATGACATATAAGAACTATATTCTTGATTTGATATTTATTATGCGTATACTTGGTACTTTTACAGCAGCCGAACAGTCGGCTTTGATTCAACTAATCGGTCATTTTGACTGGCGGCTAAGTCTGATAACAGAGGAGAAGGTAAAAGCTGATTTCGCTGATAGACTCGGGTTAACTATACATATTGCCGATTATCAAAGACATGAAGAATTGCTTCAGGCTGTTAGCGACAATTTAACAATAACAGAAGAGTGTTACCATGAAATGGATATTATAAGATTACGTATTGTTTCAATAGCCTCCCTTTGTTATATTCCTTATTTGTATCAGAATTTTCATCCCAAGGATATTTCTTTAGAGTTACGGAAAATCCTTGAGTTCTCGTTAGAGGCTTTGGATTGGTTGTGTGTAACGATAGAAAAAGAAAAAGTATTAACAGTTGAATCTCAATACAATGGTTCTGATGCCACGGCTAATGGAATTGGAGAAGCCGAAGCATTGTCTGCCAAACAAATGGTCTCTAATATTATAATCGGTTTTGATGATTATCACAATTATAAGAACGGAGAAAATTACAATTTCTCCAGAGTGCTTTATTCCCCGGATGAAAATTATGCGCGGTTACATGAAACTCATATCCTAATCCGTTCATTTCAGATGTATTGCTCTGAAGGGCTTTCGTGTCTGGAGATTATAGCTAAGGGATATTATACTCTTTTGGCAAAAAGCGTGCTTTATAAAGAAATATTAAAGCCGGATTTATCAGGCTTGTCTTCATCGATGGAAGACTATATGGAGCTGATCGCTCGAACGATATATCTGTATACTGCATATGATTGTGTGAAAAGGCAAGATCCTGATACTGCTTTACTTGATAAGATGTCCTTCAATTTGTCCAAGGCGGGTGTGGATACTTATGAACTGGATGTCCAGGCAGAAACTATTTCGGAAGTATATCTTCAATATTATAGAGAATTAGAATGTGGTACAAAATCTCTATCGGAGATTCCTGCGGATTATATTGACGAATTACTCGTTCAGGTGGCCATTCAGCATTCGATAAACAACTTCTCGTCAGTTCCTTCGGATTTACAAACCGA
>OGXO01000123.1_pt1 | contig 39035 bp, 30 predicted proteins | sample 1576321 | NCBI WGS metagenome assembly OGXO01 (sample SAMEA3541568, study PRJEB24748) | human gut metagenome | biome: human gut; feature: human-associated habitat; material: faeces | place: China | collected 2012 | reverse complement strand
TTCTAAAATGAATTCGTCCTTTAAGGCACAGTTATTAGGTTGTTTCAATACATCTCATAGGTTATTCCGTATTATTGGGTAATTTTTTGATGTACTTTTGATGTACTAACCCTCATTTGATGTACTATTTCAGGAAGAAAAACCCTTTTATTCTTCTGCAAAAAGTTTCTGCTTCCGCTCAATCATCTCATCAATTCTCTCGATATACTGCCCGACATCCTTGACATTCTCGCATCTTTCGATCCGATGTGTGCCATCCGGATTTGGTTCTGTCCAGACACGTTTTGTGGAAGCTCCGGCTCCGCAAGCTACGATGGTCTGTTTCTCTTCCATGATCAGAATATTATAAACTCCCGCTTTTCCTTCTTTCGCATAACCGACATTCTCAAGGTTTCCCGCCATTCCCTTCTGGCGGTATAGATAATAAGGGAACAGGTCCATCTTCTTCGCATAGGAAGCGGTCAGGTCCATATGTTCCTGCGTGTTGACCATCTTATAATCTTTATAGTCTTCCTTGAACATATTTAAGCGCGCCGCGCGTTTTAGTGCCAGAGAGTGAACAGTCAGATTGTCCGGTTTTAACTGCATGATCTGCTCTAATGTATCGCGTACGTCCTCTAAAGATTCTTCCGGCAGTCCCATAATGAGATCCATATTAATATCATCAAATCCAAGTTCTCTTGCGATCTTAAAACTTTCCACAGTCTGTTCTACCGAATGGCGCCTTCCGATCAGGTCGAGCGTTCTCTGCTGCATGGTCTGCGGATTGATGGAAATTCGTGTGATTCCCCATTTGCGCAGCACCTCTAATTTTTCTCTTGTGATGCTGTCCGGTCTGCCGGCTTCCACGGTAAACTCAAGGCAGTCTGACAAATCAAAACTACATTTAATTTTACGGATCAGACGGTCTAACTGATAAGGCTCTAATGTTGTCGGCGTTCCGCCACCGATATAAATGGAATTTAAATGCTTGTGATAAAACTTTGCCGCCGTATAATCAATCTCTTTTTCCAGTGCATCTAAATAAGCATCCACACGGTTCTTCCAGCTTACAAGCGGATATGATGTAAACGAGCAGTACAGGCAGGTCGTCGGACAGAACGGGATTCCGATATAAAGACTGTATCCATTGTCATAATCAATTTTCTTTAAGATCGCATTTTCTCGTTCTGCAATATCGGTTGCAAGTTCAATCTTCTCATCGGAAGCAAAATAGGTATCCTTCATATACCGGTAGATCTCCTCCCGGCTTTTTCCTTCCTCCAGCAATTTCATAGGAATCTTCGTTGGACGGATTCCGGTCAGGTTTCCCCATGGAAGTGTTCGTTTCGTATAATCACAGAGCATACGGTACAGCATCTGCTTCAGCTGATTTTTCGTCCGCACGCGATCCGAAAAATCTACCTGAATTGTCTCACCCGGTATCTCTTTTACTTCTTCCTGACCCGGTTTTTCATTTGCCTGCGCATCCTCATTTGCATGCACGATCTCCTGCCATGTGATCTGAATCGTATCTTCCCCGTAGTTTACCTGCATGCGGATATCGATTTTTTCATCATATTCTTTTTTTTCTGCCGACACACCCACATACTGTTCCGGGAAAAATGCCTTGATCAGAGAATGAATATCATATTCAAATTCCGGTTTATTTAATAAAACTTCTATCATCCCAAAACCTCTCACTTACAGATACGGATTATACATCCGCTCTGTCCCAATCGTTGTAATATCATTGTGTCCGGTGTACACGGTCGTTTCATCCGGAAGCGGCAGAAGTTTCTCCTTAATGGAGCGGATGATCTGTGCTGCACTGCCCTTTGGGAAATCGGTGCGTCCCACCGATGTGCAAAAGAGGGTGTCCCCGGAAAAAACTACATTCTGATACGGGAAATAATAGCAGCAGCCACCCACCGTATGTCCCGGTGTATGGAATACACGGATATGAAAACCGGCAAGGTCGATCTCCTGTTCATTCTTCAAAAATACATCCGCATGATAGGTCTTTTGTACACCTTCCCAGCCGCTTAAATTGAGAGACGGCGTATCTAAGGTCTCTTTTTCATGCTCCTCGGCATATATTTTGATATCAAAATGTTTTGCAAGTTCCTCCGCTCCACCCGCATGGTCAAAATGTCCATGTGTCAGCAAAATTGCGATCGGTGTCAGCTTTTCCTGACGAATCTTCTTGGCAAGTTGATCTGCACTTGCCCCCGGATCGATAACCAGTACTTCTTTTGTGTCATCGTTGATCGCAAAATAACAGTTTGTCTGTACCGGACCAACTACATATTGTTCTACTTTCAATGGTGCCATATTTTCCCCTTTCCTGTCTGACAAAATCTTTTTCTTTACAGAAAAACTGGCTGCCCATCTGGATGCGGTTCATGTTTCCCACAACCTTCTGACAACCAGTTCTTTTAGCCCGTCGTTCTCTCTATATCAATGATACTCTCGATCTGCCGCAGTCTCTCCACAACGCTTGTAAGTTCTTCCCTGCCCTTCGTGCTGAAAGATACATCGATTGTTGCAATTCCCTGCTTGCTTGTTTTGGAGTGAATCGAATCAATATCGATCTCACGCTCTGTAAATATCTTTGTGATATCCACGAGAAGACCGGTTCGGTTATTGCCGTAGATCTTGATCTCTGCACGGTACAGGCCACTGCTGCCGGACTCTTCATCATGCTGCCACTCGGCATCGATCAGACGCTCACGCTCCATATCAGACAGATTGATAATGTTGATACAGTCTGTTCTATGGATGGAAACACCTCGGCCTCTGGTTACAAATCCAACGATCTCGTCTCCCGGTACCGGACTGCAGCACTTTGAAAAATGCACTGCCACATCATAAAGTCCTTTTACAATGATACCGCTCTTGGAATGTTTCTGTACGACCTTATCTTTATTCTCGGCAATGGTCTCAAGCACTTCATCATCCGTGATACACGCAAGATGGTCTTTTTTGTATTCCTCATACATGCGGTTTACGATCTGACCTTCTTTTAAACCACCATGTCCGATCGTTGCAAGGCAGGAATTCCAGTCATGGAAACCATATTTTCTTAAAATTTTCTCCTGATATTCCGGCTTATTGATATCCGGGAAATTGATTCCCTTGGATTTTGCCGATGCGATCAAAAGTTCCTTGCCGTGTGTAATATTTTCTTCTTTTAACTCACTGCGGAACCACTGATTGATCTTATTTTTCGCCTGGGTGCTTTTTACAATATTTAACCAGTCACGGCTCGGTCCCTTTGAATTCTGGGAAGTGATTACTTCCACACGGTCACCGTTCTGGATGATGTAGTCGATTGGAACCAGTTTTCCGTTGACTTTTGCACCGATCATCTTATTGCCGACCGCGGAATGAATACTGTAAGCAAAGTCGATCGGCGTGGAACCGGTCGGAAGATTCTTGACATCTCCGGTCGGTGTAAAACAGAATACCGTATCGGAAAACAGGTCAAGATCGCTCTTTAGCAGGCTCATGAACTCTTTATTATCCGACATGTCGCGCTGCCACTCTAAGATCTGACGGAGCCAGCTCAGCTTTTCCTCTTCGGTAACGGTCATTGGCTGTGACACACCGCCATTGTTACTTGCCTCTTTGTACTTCCAATGGGCAGCGATACCATATTCAGCCGTACGATGCATCTCAAAGGTACGGATCTGTATCTCAAACGGCTGACCGGTCGGTCCGATCAGAGTCGTATGGAGTGACTGGTACATGTTCGGCTTAGGCATCGCAATGTAGTCTTTAAACCGTCCCGGAATCGGCTTATACATCTCATGAATCACACCGAGTGCTGCATAACAGTCCTTGACGGAATCCACGATGATGCGGATGGCAAACAGATCATAAATCTGGTCTAATGTCTTGTGCTGATTGACCATTTTTTTGTAAATACTGAAGAAATGTTTTGCACGTCCGTCAACCTGTGCAGGAATTCCTGCATCTTTGATGTGCTGACGCACTTCTTCCACCAGTTTCTGTACATATTCGTCCCTGACACTCTTGCGCTGTGCGATCTGATGTACCAGATCATAATAGGCATCCGGCTCTAAATATTTGAGTGAGAGATCGTCCAGCTCGATCTTGATCTTGGAAATACCAAGACGCTGTGCGATTGGTGCGTAAATATCCATCGTTTCACGCGCTTTTTCCTTCTGCTTCTCAGGTGTCATGTATTTGAGCGTACGCATATTGTGAAGACGATCCGCAAGCTTGATCAGGATAACACGGATATCCTTTGCCATTGCAAGGAACATCTTACGAAGATTCTCTGCCTGAACCTCCACTTTATCCGCATCATAAGAGAGCTGTCCTAATTTGGTAACACCATCTACCAGAAGAGCAACCTCATCTCCAAACTCCTGTGCAATCTGTTCATCCGTCATAACAGTATCTTCCACAACATCATGTAAAAGTCCTGCAACGATCGTCTCCTTATCCAGCTCTAACTCTGCTAAAATAATCGCAACACACAATGGATGGATGATATATGGCTCGCCGGACTTTCTTGCCTGTCCCTCATGTGCATCCCTCGCAACATGATATGCTTTCTCGATCAGCGATATATCTGTCGATGGATGATACTTTCGCACGCTGGCGATCAGTTCGTCATATAGTTTTTCCGGACTCTCAAACTCTTTCATCGGCTTGATGTTATCGTCCTCTTCTTTTACTTTTTTTTGCAGATCCAGTGATTCTGATGAAAAATCCGCCATGTGCCTCACCCACTTTATCCCTTTTTTAGTAGTTTATATTATATTTTATTTTTATGGAAAATGCAACGTTTATTGATGATATCATGCCCCGCTTTTGCTTATGGTATAGCGTTTCATGCATTTTCCGTCCAGATCCATTTCCTCCCGGAACATAAATCCCAGTTTTTCTGCCAGACATTCCGATGCTTTATTTCCTTTCTGGATCAGACAGTTTAATTTATCGAATTCAAGAAAATTCCATGCGTAACCGATCACAGCAAGACAGACCTCTGTTGCATATCCTTTTCTCTGATACGATACGTCGATCATATATCCAAGTTCCGGCTCACCGTCACACGCCTCACGATTCTCGATCCCGACCCGCCCGATCAGTTTTCCCGTCGCCTTTTCGATCACGACCCACATGCCGTACCCATAAAGGCGGTACATATAGTTAATATACGACCGCTGATACTCTTTTTCCTTTTCGTATTCATACAGCGGGTCTAAATATTCCGTCATTCCCTCCCCGGCATACAGTGCAAACAGGCCGTCTAAATCATCCAGCGTGATCTCCCGCACGATGCAGCGTTCTGTCGTGACGATCGTCCACGGAATACCATGTTTACGTTCATACGCACGAAGCAGAAACGTTTCATCCACTTCCTCAAGACCTTCGATTAACATAACCGCAGCCTGCATTCCCTGTTCTTCGATTCCCTCCGTCACTTCATCTGTGCTGTCACTACAATTCACGTTCTGACTACCAATTTCTGTAATCACATCGTCCGGTACTTCTACTGTGCTCTCATTCTCTGCTCCGCCCGGTCCGATATATCCCAGCGTTGCCATTCCAAGCTGATCCATATTAGAAATAATGTGCCCATCTGTAGAGATGAGCACACTTTCTTCTGGCGGGAACAGAGAAAACTCTGCTCTGCGATTGGCATTATTTTTCCCTGTTACCACCAGTTTCAGATCCGGTTCCGGTCTGATATTCTGTTTTAAATAATCCAGTTCCCGCTCCGGGAGTCCGTCTGCTATTATAAATCTTAATTCCGGCATCGTATTTCACATTACCTCAATCGCTTATTCTAAGGTATCCTCTTCTGTATCCGGTTCCGGCACGACCGGATCTGTGGCATAATCATATTTGATATCATCATATCCCCATCCGGCAATGATATCTTTTGGTTTGCCATCTACCATAACTGTTTTATAGGTCGTTATTCTTACAAAATAGCGTTTGCCCTTGGTAAGTCCCTTGATCGTATATTTTAATTTATTGCTGTTTTTGATCTTGATCAGATGGATATCTTTTTCCGGTGTCGAATAAAAACCACCTTCTCCATCCGTATACTGGATCATATAACCGGTAATCTGCTCTTTGGTCTTCTTTGGTACATTCCAGCTTACCGTAGCAGAATTTGACGTCATCACCAGATCATTCAGCATTGCATTCTGCGGTGCGATCGTAAACTCCCGGATGATCGTTCCGCGGAAATCACCTTTTAATTTAATCTGAATACGATGTACTCCGATACTCCTGCAGTCTGTCAGATATTTTACGGAATAATTCTTTTTCGGAACCGTCTTTCCGGTATAATTACGTTTTACCGTTACTGCAGGTTTATGTTTCTTTCCGTCGTAGACATAAGTTGTCTCTCTCTGCCAGTTATCATCCGCAAGACACACATACAGGCTGGTTGACTGTACTAGCGGCCATTTGTTTTTGATGGAACGGTTATTTTTAAAAGTAGACTTTTTAATTCCAGGAATCTGTGTCCATGAACTTAAGTCTGTATAGGAGAGAAGATTCTTCGTCTTATCCAAAGACTCCTTTGAATCGATCACTTTAAATGTATTATATATTTTACGCTCTCTGCCATTGATATCGCGAAGTCCCCAGTAAAAGCCCTGATCCACATCCGACTGCGGTTCGGTATCTCTCGCATAGATAAAGGATTCGATCATCTTATTGCCTTCGCTGATATAGTAAGCATACGCATATGTTGCTGCCTGCAGCTCTTCTCCCTGTGTCGAATTGAACGCCTGCTCTGCAAGCATGATCGTTGCATCTTTGCCGATCTTCTTTTTTACATATTCCGTCAGGACAGAAATATTTTTCATGGTAATGATCGTGGAATCCACACCACTGCCTGCTAAAGAGTCATCCCAGAATTTTGGCTCCACAAGTCCCTGTGAATATGCATGATATGCAATGTTTGGACAGATCTTCCCCTGCGCTTTCAGTTTCGAATAAAATGTGTCCAGTGTCTTCTTCGTCGAGAAAAAGCTGTTTCCGCCTCCATCGACATCCTGATTCCAGTTATAATCAAGGCTGATATATACCTTTGAATGGCTGCTGACACTCTTTGTAGCATTATATGCAATGCGGAATGCCCGCGCATAATCATCCATATACGCACTTAAGCTTTTTCCGCCCGCATAGTTCCAGTCATAAGGGCTGTCAACCTCATTTCCCAAGATCCATCCGGACACCAAATGCTGTTCATTGCCAAATTTCTCTGCCATGTAACTCATAAATGCTTCCCAGGTACGGCATCCTGCTGCTGATGTTGTCTTAATGGAAGAGAATATTTTTCCACCGCCATAACTCATTTTGCCCGCCTGGCCTTTTGCGTCTTTGCCAAGAAGCAGGATCACATATACTTTGGATCCATCGTCAATATACTGACGCACCTGATCCTGCAGCCAGTTTACACGATCCCTGTCAAATGTATATTTTTTCCCGCGGTATTTATACACCTCTTTATTTCCGCAGTCTTTATTTAAAATTTCTTCGATCGACCAGTTTAAGACAACATGCTGCGTACGGAGTTTCTTTACCGACGTGTGATCTGCCCAGTCCGGCTGCAGTCCTTTTTTAGACGTTGTCTTAACACCGGTACCGGTGTAGGATGCCAGTGCCTCCGGATTTGTAATATACTGTGCACCACTGACTGCTATATATTTTTTTCCTTTTTTGTATGCAGCCACAAATTTCTGGCAAAGCATGCTGCTCTTATATTTTACAGAAAATGTGACAGTACCTTTTTTAAAGTTAGCGGAAGCCACCGGTTTTCCGGCAAGTTTTGCATTTTCTTTTACATTGGCATCTACCGAAAACAGGTAAAGTTTTTTTCCCATTCCTTTCTGTATTCCGGCAACTTTTGCTTTTACCGTTACCTTGCTTCCAACTGAATTTACTTTACAGGATACTAACTGTACCGGTTTTCCAGCTGCATAAACCTCTGTCTGTGCACCGGGAAAAAGCCCTGCTGCCAGGATTGCAACGAGACAGATACAAATGATTTTTTTTAATATTTTCATAACTTACATTCCCCTGTGATTTATCTATCGTGTACTGCGCCTACGAGTTCTTTGATATCTTTTACCTGATAACGCTCCATATAATCGCGGATTCCGTCAACAATCTCCATGGTTACCTGTGGATTGGTAAAGTTTGCTGTTCCGACAGACACTGCCGTTGCTCCCGCAAGGATCATCTCGATCGCATCATCTGCATTCATGATCCCGCCCATACCAACGATCGGGATATTTACCGCCTGTGCGGTCTGATATACCATGCGCACTGCAACCGGATGCACGGCAGGACCTGACATGCCGCCCGTTCTGTTTGCCAGTGCAAACGTGCGTCTGTGGATATCGATCTTCATTCCTGTCAGCGTGTTGATCAACGATAAACCGTCCGCACCGCCGGCTTCTGCCGCACGCGCCATCTCCGTGATGTCTGTTACATTCGGTGAAAGTTTCATGATGACAGGCTGTTTTGCATGCGCCTTGATCTCTCTTGTGATATCTTCAACCATCTTTGGATTCTGTCCAAAGGCAATTCCGCCCTCTTTTACATTCGGACAGGAAATATTGATCTCTAAAAGATCGACCGGCTGGTCTGCAAGTCTGTCCACAACTTCTATGTATTCCGACGTTGTATGTCCACATACATTGACCACAATTCTGGTATCATATTTCTTTAAGAAAGGAATATCGCGCTCAATGAAAAGATCAATACCCGGATTCTGAAGTCCGATCGCATTTAACATGCCCCCGTATACCTCAGCCACACGCGGTGTCGGATTTCCTTCCCACGGTACATTGGCAACACCCTTTGTCACAACAGCACCAAGACGGTTTAAATCCACAAACTCCGAATATTCTTCCCCGGCGCCAAACGTTCCGGACGCAGTCATGACCGGATTATTTAATGTCACTCCACATAAATCTACTTTCATGTTCATCAGAATTCTACCTCCTGTGCAAGAAATACCGGTCCCTCTTTACAGATTCTCTTATTTTTTACATTGCTGTGTGCATCTTTTTCTTTTGACTTGCACACGCAGGCAAGACAGGCTCCGATACCGCATGCCATGCGCTCTTCCATGGAAATCCAGCACTCGATGTTCTGCTCTGCGGCATATTCTTTGATTGCACGCAGCATCGGGGTTGGTCCACAGGCATAAATGATGTCTGCATCCAGTCCGTTCTCACGGATCGCATCAAGTACATTTCCCTCTGTTCCGGCACTGCCATCCTCCGTTGCAATATAGATCTGTCCGCGGTTACGGAAATCTTCCAGCAGGAAAAGCTCATCCCGGAATCCAAGCACGATCTGTTTCTCGCAGTCTAACTCTTTGGCAAGTTCTAACATTGGCGGGATTCCGATTCCTCCACCGATCAGAAATGCCTTTTTGTTTTTCTGTGGGAATCCATTTCCAAGCGGTCCTACCACTTTTAACTGCATACCGGTGCGCATGCCGGAAAATTCTGCGGTTCCCTTTCCTGCCACACGGTATACCAGACGGATCGCACCGTCCTTTCTGTCGATCTCACAGATACTGATCGGTCTTGGAAGCAGTCTGCTTCCCTCATTGCAGTAGACAGAAACAAACTGTCCTGCTTTTGCATGTGCTGCGATGTGCTCTGTGCGCAGCCACATACTGTAAATATCGTCCGCGATTTCTTCCTGCCGGATGATGATCGCAGTTTCCTCAAATTTTGTGCCCTTTGTCTGCATGAATTTTCTCCTTTTATCTACCCGCTTTTTTATTCCTCATATACGATATGACCGCCAACGATCGTCATTTTTACTTTTCCGGTCACCGTTCTTCCGTCAAACGGGGTATTTCTTCCCTTGCTTGCAAATTTGTTTTTATCGATCTTATAAGTTTCATTCGGATCAAAGATCACGATATCTGCTGTCTTTCCAGGAGCGATATCGCCCTTGTCAAGTCCGACGATCTTCGCCGGATTATAACTCATTTTTTCTGCCATCTGCATCGGTGTCAGATAACCGCCAAGTACCAGTTCTGTATAGGTTAAGCATGCTGCGGTTTCAAGTCCGACGATTCCAAACGGCGCATTCTTCATGGAGGTATTTTTATCTGCAAATGTATGCGGTGCATGATCGGTAGAAATCACATCCATAATATTGTCACGAAGTCCCACTCTTAGTGCCTCCACGTCTTTTTTAGTACGAAGCGGCGGGTTCATCTTAAAATTAGTATCTGCATCCGCATCCGCAGCAATCACATTCTTTTCCACATCCATTTCCGGTGCGATCTTGCGTATATCATCCGAAGTCAGTGTAAAATGATGCGGACATACTTCTGCGGTAACTTTTACATTCTTCTGCTTTGCAAGATCGACCATCATGACGGAATCTTCCGTCGAGCAATGACATAAATGAAGTTTTGCTCCGGTGTCGTGGCTTAGCATGATATCTCTTGCAACAATGATATCTTCTACGGAATTGGTGATTCCCTTTAATCCAAGTTCTCTTGCATGCTCATCCTCATTCATGACACCGCCATTGACAAGATTTTTATCCTCACAATGTGCAAGTACCACAATGCCCAATTTTGCAGCTTTTTCCATCGCCTCGCGGTATAACTGGGCATTCATGACGGATTTTCCGTCCTCACTGATTGCAGGGATTCCAGCCTTTACCATTCCCTCAATATCCGCAAGTTCTTTTCCTTCCTGATTTTTTGTCACGGCACCCACCTGTAATACATTTACAAGTCCGACCGTTTTTGCCTTATTATGCACATAATTTACAACATCCGGATTGTCAACAACCGGTTTGGTGTTCGGCATTGCAAGAATCGTTGTATATCCACCGTGTGCTGCTGCGCGGCAGCCTGTTTCGATCGTTTCCTTTTCCTCAAATCCCGGATCACGCAGATGCACATGCATGTCAATAAATCCCGGCATGACAAAACATCCCTTTGCATTGATCTTCCGGTCTGCTTTCTCTTTGATCCCTTTTTCGATCTTAGAAACAACACCATTTTCCACCAATACATCTGCAACTTCATTCATCCCTGTGGCAGGATTGATCACCTGTCCATTTTGAATTAATATTGTCATAATTTCTCCATTCCGAAGCACGCTTTCATCGCTTCTGTGCAAAATTTTGTCTGTATTCTGTCAAATTTTATATCAGTGTACCATATGCAAAAATCTTCGTAAACACAAAGCCTCTATAAACTGCCATAGATTTCCGGCGTGACATAGGCGCGGATAAAAATGCCCTCCGGCCGGTACTCTTCCTCTAAAAGCTCCCCACTCTTTCTGATCTGCTGTAAAATTCCAGCCTCCTGATAAGAGATTGTACGCTCCACTAATATTTTATTATCCCGCAGCAGCGTACAGAAAAGTTCTTTTAACTCCTCTAAACCAGTTCCCTCTTTTGCAGAGATTGCCAGTGTGTGATCTGCCTTAAAATCACGGATCGGCTCCTCATCTGTGACCTGATCCTGCTTATTAAATAAAGTAATGATCGTTTTTTCCCTGATATCAAGCTGGTAGAGTGTATCATACACTATGTGCATCTGCTTGTCCCGCTGTGGATTGGAAGCATCTACCACATGCAGAATATAGTCCGCATATTTGGCTTCCTCTAAGGTACTCTTAAATGCTTCGATCAGATGATGTGGCAGTTTCCGGATAAAACCGACCGTGTCCGTCAGAAGAATTTCCTGTCTGCCCGGCAGTTCTAAGACACGCGTTGTCGGATCTAAAGTTGCAAACAGCTTATCTTCCTCTAACACTCCCGCTCCCGTTAAGTGGTTTAAAAGTGTTGATTTTCCCGCATTGGTGTATCCGACGATCGCAGCCACAGGGATCTGTTTCTTTTCCCTCTGGGCGCGCGTGATCTCACGGTGTTTCCTCACTTCTTTTAATTCACGGTTCAACTGCGCAATACGGTCTTTGATCAGACGCCTGTCCATCTCCAACTTTTTCTCACCGGGTCCTCTGGTTCCGATACCACCGCCAAGTCTTGACATGGAACGCCCGAGACCGGTCAGACGGCTCAGCCTGTATTTCAACTGCGCCAGCTCGACCTGGATCTTTCCCTCGCTTGTTGTTGCCCTCGCCGCAAAAATATCAAGGATAATAAGCGTCCGGTCCATGACTTTTGTATCTAACATCTGCTCTAAGTTTTTGAGCTGTGCCGGCGATAACTCATCATCACAGACGATACCGGTCGCACCTAGTTCCGCGATCATGTCGGCGATTTCCTGCACTTTTCCGGTTCCAACATAGGTGCCCGGATGGATCAGTTCACGTTTCTGAATCAGCGTACCGACGGTAACTGCTCCTGCTGTCTTTACAAGTTCTGCTAATTCTGCGACGGAATCTTCCGCATCGTCACCATCCTGTTCGCTGACACCGACTAAAATGACACGCTCTTTTACTTCTTCTATTTTAATGGGTTCTGGCATGTGTTCCTCCCTTGCTGTCTCTAATTCTAATTTCCTGTATCCTGTGAAGAACTGTCTCCCGCAGTATTATCCCCTGTCGAATCACTCTGTGCTGAACGATTCTCCGCAGAACTGTCTCCTGTAGAACTATCATTCGTGGTATCACTTTGTGCAGAGCTATCGTCCGTGGAACTATTTCCCGTAGAGTTTTGCCCTTCATCTGAAGAATCCGTACTTTCTGTATCGCTGCCCGCATCCGTATTCTGGCGGTTCTTTAAAAAGATATATTCTCTCTGCGCCGCCTCATCATCCGGATAAAGGGAAACGTACTGCTGAACGACATCCCACGCAGATGAAAAATCACCGCTGTACTCATAAGCAATGATCTGATTTGACAAAAGTTCCTGCTGATTTGTGACATTATCCATCGCAAGTCCCTGTCTGATATCCTCTAACGCCGCTTCATAGTTGCCTTTTTCCATCTGGATCTCGGCAAGCACATTCATTGCCACAGAGTCCGCCGTACCACTGTCGACATATGCCTGATAATATTTTTCCGCATTTGCAGAATCTTCTTCCGCTTCATAGACCTGTGCAAGGTAAAGGTTTGCTTTGGCACTGTCCTTTTTGACTGCTCCTTCTAACTCTTTGACTGCATTATCATATTGTCCGAGCAGATAATAAAACCTGCCGCGCCAGGTAAGATTTTCTGCGGAATTTCCCTTGATATCAAACGCTTTGTTTAAATACTCTTCCCCTTCCTCAGTCATATTATTACCGGCAAGGTTCTCATAAATCCCAACATACAGTTCATAATCATCCGGGTTATATTTGACAGCATTGGCAAAATCTTTTTTTGCCGTATCCGTATCCTGCTGCTTTAGACTCAGACATCCATGCAGATAATATGCGTTGCCGTTTTCCTCATCATAATCGATCATCGCCTGATAAGTAGCAAGAGCTCCCTCTATATCTCCACCGGCATACTGTGCTGCCGCCTTATAATAGCAGATGTCGAGTTCTGTATCTGTAATCTTCCCCACACACTGGGATAGTGCGCTGTTAAAAGCAGCCACTGCACCTTCATAATCACCGGACTGCATACTGTTAATCCCAATCTTGCGGAAATCCAGTTCATCTTCTAAGCGCTCATTGGTACATCCGGTAAAAAGTGCAGCAAACAATACTGCCCCTGCAACCATGTATGGCAATCTGTGTTTCTTCATATTATAATAATTCCTTTTCCCTACAATTCTTCAAATACCAGCCGCATATCATACCACACGGCTCCCCCGTGCTTTGACATGGACTTTCCTTCATTTACAAAACCAAATCTCTCATAAAATGGAATAAGACTCTCTTTACACGTTAAAACGATCCCTTTTCGTTCCTGCTCTTTGACATCCGCGATCACGCGCTCCATGAGTTTCGACGCACATCCCATTTTCTGATACTCCGGCAGCGTTGCCACTCCAAAGATCATCTGCCACTGTCCCTCTTCACGGTGCATTGTGGCATCCTCAAACATCTCATCCCGCAGGATTGGAATATCTGTCGTCATTCCATTGATCATGCTTGCCAGTTTCCCGGAATCCTCCAGTAACCAGAAATGATTCGGGAATACGGTCAGGCGTTTTTCAAAAGAATCCTTTTCTGCTGCTTCTTCCGGTGGAAAACACTGTCTTTCCAACTCTGTGATCGCATCTATATCATTTATTGTTGCAAATCTTATGTCCATTGTTTTTGTCTCCATTTTTAATTCTTGCTGCACTTCATTCCGCAGTGCACGTCCGTAAAATCAGAGATTTTCCGGACTGACGGGCTTTCGCCCTATCAACAAAGCAAACAATAAAAAAGTGCCTGCAAGCAGTCATTTTTTATCATTTGGCTGCACTCCAGTCCGCAGTGCACGTCCGAAAAATCAGAGATTTTCCGGACTGACGGGCTTTCGCCCTATCAACGAAGCAAACAATAAAAAAGTGCCTGCAAGCAGTCATTTTTTATTGTTCACTTCGTTGGCACTGCTCAATGCTTACGCACATTATACCATACCTTTTTGATGTTTTGCATTGATTTTGAAACTTTTTGTGGTTATGCTATATCTAATAGTCAGATGATTCGAAAGAATCAAATATTTGCAAAGGAGGATCTGATCTTGAAATTCTTTTCCGGAAAAGAAAAAAAACATACAGCAGAATCTAATGATGATCTCATCGAACGATTGCTGCTTGAGAATTACAACCGCTACTATCATCTTGCATACAGCTATGTACATAATCCCGACGATGCCAGTGACATCGTACAAAACGGTGCTTATCTGGCGATCAAAAACAGTGCTTCCCTAAGGCAGCCGGAATATGCGGCGACCTGGATTTACCGCATCATGTTAAATGAGATTTTTCATCATTTAAAGCGGCCGGATACCATTTCTTACGAGGATTCACTGATCGCAGAGGGAAAACCGGACCAGTATCAGGACTTAGATCTTAGAACTGCGCTCGATTCTTTGTCCCCGGAGGATAAGGCGATCGTGGAACTTCGGTATTTCGAGGACTTAAAAATCGAAGATATCGCCCGCGTCTTAAATGAAAATGTCAATACCATAAAAAGCCGTCTGTACCGCAGTATGCAGAAGTTAAAACTGAAAATGGAGGTAACCGAATGAACACCAATGATTTTTATGAATTAAAAAAATCCTATGACACCTCGCAAATGCCTGAAAAGGAGGTCATAAAAATGAAAGAAAAAATGAATCAGGCGAAAGCCGAGAAGAAGAACAAACACAATAAAACCATTATCACAAGAATCTGGGTTGGCGCTGCCGCAGCGATCGCAGCGTTTGTCATCCTGCCAAATACTTCACCGAGTGTCGCCTATGCGATGGAACAGATCCCACTGCTTGGAAATTTGATCGAGGTCGTCACATTCCGCGATTACCAGTACAGCAGCGACAGAAACAACGCCGATGTCAATGTTCCAAAACTGGTACCGGAAACTGTCGCTTCCACTGAAAAAACAACGGAAGACCCGGTTGGGGAAAATTTAAAGAAATCAACCGATGAGATCAATGCGGAGATTGAAAAGATCAGCGACAGCCTGATCGCAGAGTTCAAACAGAACATGAACAACGAAGGTTATCAGGATATCATGATCAAACATGAGGTCATCAACACAACTGACGACTATTTTACCTTAAAACTGATGTGTTATCAGGCTGCCGGAAGCGGTGATGAGATGGATTATTATTACACGATTGATTTAAAGACCGGGGAACGCCTTGCGTTAAAAGATCTTTTTAAAGAGGGATCTGACTATATCACTCCGATCAGTGAAAACATCAAATCCCAGATGCGCGAGCAGATGGATGCCGATGAAAATGTCTCCTACTGGCTGGATGATACGGAAGTTCCTGAATGGAACTTTACCTCCATTAACGATGACACTTCCTTCTATATTAATGCTGACGGAAATCTCGTCATCAGCTTCAACGAGGGCGATGTCGGTCCGATGTCTATGGGTGTTGTGGAATTTACGATCCCGCACGATGTGATCGCCGATATTTTAAAATAAGAAATGTCTATGCAGTAAAGGATCCTGGCATGGTATTTAGCAGTCTCAACTTTATTTTTATTTTTTTGCCATTATTTCTGTTTGCCTATTATGTCACACCTGCTGCTTTCAGAAACAGTACGCTCTTTGCAGGGAGCATCCTGTTTTATGCAGTCGGAGTGATCAAACAGCCATATGCACTGTTTCTGTTAATGGTTCTGACCTATCTCAATTATGTGTTCGGAATCCGCCTTTATCAGATACACAATCCAGGAAAAAAGAGACTCTTTTTGACAAAAGTTATTTTTTTCGATTTTTTATGGTTGTTTTTGTTTAAATATTCCAGACATTTATCTCTGCCGCTCGGAATCAGTTTTTATACGTTCCAGCTGACTGCATATCTTTTTGATATCTATTACGGACGTATTTTACCGGAACGGGATTTTGTGACATTCGGTACTTACATCAGCATGTTCCCAAAATTAATTTCCGGACCAATTACCCCGTATGAGATGCTGCGCAGGCAGCTTCACAGCGCAAGACGCTTTCTGCCCGAAAATCTGGCGGAGGGTATGAAACTTTTTATCCGGGGACTTGGCTTAAAAGCGATTCTGGCGAATCAGTTTGGCAGTCTGTGGGCAAATGTTGGCACGATCGGATATGAAAGTATCTCCACGCCGCTTGCATGGCTTGGAATCTACGCATATTCTTTCCAGATTTACTTTGATTTTTATGGTTATTCCCTGATGGCAGCAGGTCTGGGCAGAATGCTTGGTTTTAAGCTTCCCATAAACTTTATGCACCCCTATCTCTCCACAAGCATGACAGAATTCTGGCGGCGCTGGCATATTACACTTGGACAATGGTTTCAGACCTACATCTATATTCCACTTGGCGGCAACCGCACAGGTACCTGCAAATGGATCCGCAACCTGCTTGTCGTGTGGATACTTACCGGAATCTGGCATGGCACAGAATTTCATTTTATTCTGTGGGGATTTTCCCTGTTCGTCATTGTATTGACAGAAAAACTGCTGTTGAAAAAATTGACGGACCGATACGCGCTGGCCGGACATCTTTATATGGCAGTTCTGATCCCATTGTCGTGGATGCTCTTTGGAATCAGTGATCCCGGCAGTATCGAAGTCTACACCCGGAAATTATTTCCATTTTTTTCCGCCGATGATGCCATTATTTATGTGAATGATTTCTGGAAAAATTTAAATGATTTCCGCTTTATCATCCCTGCCGGCTTCCTTTTTTCTACAAGGCTTCCGGTCCGCTTTTTTAAAAAAATCAGGGGCTCTGTGCCAGAAATTTTTGTCTATCTGGCAATTTTCTGGGCTTCTGTTTACTGTATTTACGTTGGCTCTAATGACCCATTTTTATATTTCAGATTTTAACGAAGGAACACTATGCGAAAAAAAATATCTGCCATATTGTTTTATTTTTTCTTTTTGATAAGCTGCCTTCTGATTCCACTCATTTACTTATATGTAACGTTAAACATAAATGCAGCCAAAAATACGTCCTTGTCCGTGTCTTCTGTCTCCGCCGCACAAAAACAGGACACCACGACACCATCGGACACTTCCGGTGCGCCATCTGACAATACAGACCGGCAGGATATCCCGGACACAGAAGTTCCGATGACAGAAATGACCACTGTTGATGCAGATTATTTCGATGACGCTTTAATGATCGGTGATTCCCGCACTGTCGGATTAAAAGAATATGGTACGTTGGGCAATGCCACCTTTTATTGTGATTCGGGTCTCAGTATCTATGAGCTGGAAAATAAAAAAATTATGGTGGACGGTATCGGAAAGGTCAGTATCTCTGATCTTTTAGCCAGCCATACCTATCATAAAATATATATGATGCTCGGCATTAATGAACTTGGCTACGATGTCACACAGACATTTGAAAAATATGCGTCGTTTGTAAATTTTCTGCAAACCATGCAGCCGGATGCGATCATTTATGTGGAAGCAAATCTTCATGTGACTGCACAGCGCTCAGACTCGGATAAGACATTCAATAATGCCAATATCAACGCCTTTAATCAAAAAATTTCGACATTAGCCGATCAACGGACCATTTATTATCTGGACATCAATGAACTTTTTGACGATGCAAACGGCAATCTCGGCACACAGTACAGCAATGATAATGCGCATCCCCTCGGAAAATACTACGCAGTATGGTGTGACTGGTTAATGGAGCACGCCGTTGTCCGTGACGGGAAATCATAACCCCTTGCACCGGTTTTAAAATTTCGTTATAATATTTCCTGCAGATTACGGGGACATGAAACAGCCTGCGCTATCTTTTGTATGGCATCCCCTCAGAAACGGAGATATAGATTTATGAACAAAAAAGATATTTTAGAATTAAAACGGCGTTTTAAGAAAGATGCCTGCACTTTTACAAGACTGTGCGGCTGCTATGTGGATGCCGACCACAATAAGGTAACTTCTTTCGGGGAGACATTTTTAAATCTGGAAGATGAGGAATTTTACAAATACTTGGAGATTGCAAAAAAAGTAATGTCCGGTACGATTGGAAATAACCTTTTAGAGCTGGAATTTCCGACTGCGGAGGAAGCTGCCGGCGGCAGACAGCAGTTTTTGATGGGACTGCGCGAGAGTGCCTTAAAAAATGATGATCTGATGGATGCATTTTATGATCTTGTCATTGACAGCTACGACTATGTCGGAAACTATCTGATCCTTGTATTCCACGATGCCTACGACGTTATGACAAAAACTTCTGATAATAATAAATTAGACGAGTCCGAGGAAGTTTACGAGTATCTGCTCTGCGCGATCTGCCCGGTCAACCTGACCAAACCGGGACTTGGCTACCGTGAGGATGAAAACCGTATCGGACCGCGTATCCGCGACTGGGTCGTTGGAGCTCCGGACACCGGATTTGTTTTCCCTGCTTTTACCGACCGGAGCACTGATATCCACTCTGTCATGTTTTACACCAGAGACACCAAGACACCGCACTCCGAATTTATGGAATCCGGTCTTGGCTGTGGCTCTAAATTTACAGCTACCGAACAGAAACTTACGTTCCAGAGCATTGTAAAAGAAGTCATCGGGGAAGATGATGACGAAAGCGATGCCATTTTCATGGATATCCAGGACAACTTAAATGACCTGATCCCGGTCGCTTTAGAAGATGAACCAGAACCGGAACCGGTTCCTGTCACAAAGAGCACAATCTCTTCCGTACTCGCAGAGAGCGGTGTGACCGAAGAACAGGCAGCTGTGATCGAACAGACCTATGAAAATGTATTTGGAGAAGAAGTCCCGGTCGCAGAACATTTAGTAGATCCGAAACTGGTGGAGGCAAATGCCAGACGCAAAGAAAAATTAGAGTTGGTACAGCAGGTTGAAAATTTGAAACAGCAGTTAGAAGAAACACGCACTCTTCCGGTAGAAGAATCTGACGGGGATGACGTCCCGGCAGTCAAGACCTACGACGTCATTCTGCGTGTCAAACCGGAAAAAGTCGACCAGATCCACTCCCAGGTCATCGACGGCAGGAAATGCCTTGTCATCCCGATGGACGAGGATGAACACGCTGCCGTCAACGGCGTGAACACGACGATCTGACAGTTACATAACAATCCCTTCTAAAAAAGGTGGACAGCTTCCAGAATTGATCCCAGGATCAAATTTCTGCCAGCTGCCCACCTTTTTTTCTGACGATCCGTCTGTCTGTACACTCACTATCCGGTCAAATCCCTTCCTTACGAAAGTCTCTCTCTGATATAATCTTCCATCTTTTCCCTCGGTACTCCAAGCGTCAGCGACAACTCACCATACAGTCCATTTTCGGCCGCTTTCATATAGCGTTCATCCACTGCAGTTGCTTTCTTTCCCTGTGCCAACCGCTCTTTTTTCCGCTGATACAAAGTCTTTACAATGCTCACCCATGCATGATAATCACAGGTACGGAGTGCCTCTTTGTATGTTTCCTCACGCTGTTTGTCATCCGGCACCCACAGAAGTTCAATCTGCGGTAATTCGTCAATCAGCCTCTCTGCCTCTTCTTTTGAAATCGTTCTGCGCATTATAATCTTTTCACTGTCCGTCGGAACATAAATAGTCCCATTCTTATCTCCGACCGGGGCTAAAACGTAATACAGCTTCTCTTTGTCTGCTCCCGACATATCAATATGGGTAATATCCCTGATCTGACAGACACCTTTCGCGCCACACACAACATATTCTCCGATTTCAAACATTCTTCTGATTCTCCTTTCTCCAGTTTCCATTTTAAACGATAACATACAGGTAATTCTCCACCCAGTATTTTTACTATATCATTATTTTCCCCAAAAAGTCAGCAAAATAAGCGTTTTCAAATTATTTTTGTGAAAACTGCAACACATCCGGCTGTACCATATTAGACATATTTTACACAAAACGGGCGGCACAAAACTTTATGCCGCCCGTTCGTGATCCCTGATTTTTCCCTCAATGCCGATACCAGAGGATTATCGCATCTCAGGTCATGTGTCCGTATGTTTCAGGTTTTCAATTATTTAACTTTTACTTTGAATGTTACTTTCTTACCATCTGCTGTCTTAGCTGTGATCTTTACAGTTCCTGCTTTCTTAGCTGTGATCTTACCGCTCTTGCTGATGGTTGCTACTTTCTTATTTGAAGTAGTCCATTTGATCTTCTGGTTTCCGGAAGTAACTTTCTTGCCCTTTGCATCTGTTACAGTTGCTTTTACAGTTGCTTTCTTACCTTCCTTTAAGGTATAGGTCTTACCTGTTACAACCTTCTTGCCTACTTTTAATACAACTTTCTTGGTTGCCTGTTTTACAGTTACCTTAACAGTTGCTTTCTTGCCATTTGCTGTCTTAACTGTGATGGTTGCTTTACCATTTCCTTTTGCAACGATCTTACCGTTCTTATCTACAGTTGCAACTTTCTTGTTAGAAGAAGACCATGTAACAGTCTTATCTGTTGTGTTTGTCGGATTTACTGTTGCTTTTACTGTCTTAGATGCACCGATAGAAGTTAAAGTTACTTTGCTTGCGCTCAGTTTTACAGAATCAGCTTTTACTGTTGAAACAGTTACTGCGATTGTTGCTGTCTTGCCGTTTGCTGTCTTAGCGGTAACATTTGCAGTTCCTTCTGCGATTGCATAAACCACACCATCAGATGTAACTTTTGCTACTGCTGTGTTGTCGGAAGACCATGTAACATTCTTATCTGCTGCATTTGCAGGAGCTACTGTTGCGCTGACCTGTCTGGATTCACCAACATTGATCTTTAATGCAGTTGTGTTTACAGTTACACCTGTTGCTGCTACTGCATTTACAGTTAATGTTCCATCTACTACTGATGTTACATCGTAGTTTTTCTGATCTTCTACAGTTGCACGGATCTTATATGTACCAACTGCTAAGTTCTTTGTTGACTGAACAGCTTTTCCATCTGTACCTAATACTGCATAAGTAACTTTTGCAGTATCTTTGCCAACTAAACCTTTTACGGTTCCGTCAAGTGCTGCTTCCTGACCCTGCTCGATCGTTACATCTTTTGCAGTTACGGAAAGAGGAGCTTTTGCAACATTTACATTTGCTTTTAATGTTACCTTTGTATCTGTTGTGTAGTTTGGATCAACAACTGAAACAGCTACCTCTTTGCTTGTATAGCTTCCAGCGTCTGCTACTGTGTTATCAACAAATGCAAAATCTAACGCTGCATCAATCTCTGTGTCATTGTAAATGATCTTAGCATCGCTTAACTTCTGACCATAAGTAGCATCCTCAACTTTAAGATTCTTGGAATTTAATCCGGTGATCTCTTTCTGAGCTACTTTGATATCACCGATCTCATAGCTTGTTGTCTCTTTTCCGGCTGTAACCTCTAAGTAGATTCTGTATGTACCAGCATCTAAGTTACCAAGGCTTTCGGAAATTGTTCTTCCACTCTTGAACAGGAAAGCTTCATCTTCATTTACGGATTTCTTTGTGATGTCTTTTGCTTCACCTAAAGACGGTTTATTTGCTACTGTAGTAACCTGTTTGTAATATACACGATAAGCGGAAACATCATCTGCCGTAACCTTTGCGATAGCCTTTACATCTGCTGTAGCACCATAAGTAGCTTCCGTTTTGCTTAAGCCTAAACCTGAAGTAGTAGTATCAACTGTAATCTTAGTAGCCTCAACCGTAACTTTGTTTGTTGATTTTACCAGTTTGCTGTATGCTTCAACCTGAGCATCTGTTGCATCCGGAAGGAAATTTTTTACAGATCCCTTTACATCTGCTGTGATCTCACAATAGTATGTACCTGGGATATCAGCAAATGTACTTGTCGTATAAGTTTCAGTTGTTGCACTTTTAATTGCATCATACTTATTTGTTTTCTCATTCAGTTTATACCACTGATAAGTAACATCATAATTAGCAGTTCCAAGTTTCTTTTCATTGTAAGATGCTTTCAGCGTAAGCGTATCTCCATCTTTAAATTTATCTGCTGTTAAATTCTCAGATTTATTTTCTGCCTTAACATCTGTTAATACAGGCTGTGTGATAGAAACACCGCTTAAGGATACATATTTATATCCATTTGCATCTGCACCGCTTAATGTGTATACATTTTTTGCACTGTCTTTCAGAGAATATTTTACCTGATAATTTGCAAGTGTACCGATGTTTGGAATTTCCTTTGTAAGATCAGCGATTTTTTCCCATGCACCATCTACTTTTTTCTGAACTTCGATATCAAATTCAGTATCATTTTTTCCAGCTAAGATCTCACTTAATTTTGCTCCGGCAGCATAGCTGCTCTCTAACTTACCAGTTACCGCAGAAGCATCACGATTGATCACTGCTCTGTTGATTACAACATCATATGTCTTCTCAACTGTTTTTGAATCCCATTTCGTTTTTCCATCAACCGGTGTAAGACCAGCATCATCGCTTAATGTAAAAACAATTGTCAGGCCATTTTTGATTGTCTGTGAATTTTCTGTATTGGTTTTCAAAGAAGCTACAGACGAAGTCTTAGCTACACCGCCAACAGAATCAATTGTTTCTGATGTATCTTTAATGCTGTAAGTACCAATTGTGGTCTTTTTATTTAATGCATCCACATAATCTTTGTAGTAATCTTCAAGATCTCCAGCTCCCTCATAAGTGATCTCAGGAAGTTTGGAATCAAATGAAATGCTGTCTGCATTGATTCCCTCTTTTACAGCAACTTTGATCTCGCCGACTTTCTGGGTTCCGTCTGTTGTTGTTGCGGTAATTGTTACCTCTTTTCCAGCCTCTGTTTTAGAAACTGCTGTGATAACAGCCTCATTGTCACCAGTTGCTGTAACTTTTACTTTGCTGGAATCACTGGATGTCCATGTAACCTTTGCATTGGAAACAGTATCACTTCCTGATCCTGCTGCAACTTTTGCTGTCAAAGCTTTCTTATCGGTGGTTGCCATCCCTACTGTAGTTGAAATAAGACCGTTTTCATCCTCAATGGAAACACCTGTAGCAAGCTGAACAACTTTAACAGATACTGTTTTTTCATATGTCTTATCTGTCTCTACTGCAGCAGTATCACTGTTATCAATGGTATATACACCGTCTGTTGCTGTGAATGTAAAGACAATCTCTTTTGTAGCTGTTGTAACTGTCTCATCTTTCACAGTCCACTTACCATATGCTTCATCTAACTTATTTGCTGTCTCAAGTGCTGCTGTTACTTCCGGAGCAGCTGTAGTATTTAAAGCAGCTCCATCTTTATTGCTAATGGTAGTAACTTCCGGCACATGAAGTCTGTTTGTTGCGATAGATGCTGCTTCGATAGTAAATGCATCAAGCGCTTTTTCTGCATAATATTCATTTTTCTCGCTTGCATGTGTGAACACTGCTTTTACTTTGTACGTCGTATCTTTCTCTGGTGCAAATACAAATGTACCATCTGCACTGGTTGCAATTGTCGTGTCAACTGCAGATTTTGTTGCAATCAACTCATAGCTTTTTACTGTAAGAGTACCATTAGTTAATTTATCCCCTTTGACAGTTGTTGTTACAGTAACTGTCGCACCTGCTTTTACTGTAGTTGCACTTGTTTTTGTTTCTACAGTAACATCGGAAGAAGCATCCTGCTGTGCACTCTTTGTCACGTCTTCTGAATCTTCTGTTACCTCAACCTCTGCTGCTGTCTCAACCTCTTCTGTTGTTTCAACGTTTAAAGCTTCTGTTGCAGCATCCCCAGCTTCAACATTTGCTACCGGCTCTGCAAATGCTGTAACGCCGTTACCAGTTACCGCTAACGTTGCAGCCATCATTAAGGCTGTTACTTGTTTTGCCCTCATTTTTTTTCCTCACTTTCCATGTGTGTGTGTTCTTCATATGCACGTATTTTCACAGAAAATACATTATGTCTTTATGCATTTAAGACATAACCTTTCTACATATGAGTTTAGTAACATAATACAATATTATGTTTCCAAAACTTTCCTTATATTAAAGGCATCGTTATCTTTACTGTTAATTTCTTATTGTTTGTTATGAATGTTTTCAACTTATGAAATAATATCTTTGTCTGTTTTCCCTAAATTTATTTGAAATATTCATAAAAATTATGTAAAAAAGATACTTGCCAAATGCAACATAATATTGTATTTTGTTGCATCTATAATCCAAGATTATTGAGCTTTCTACGTTTTTCTTCTACAGTAGACGTTGTATAGATGCGGGTCGTTTCAATGCTCGTATGCCCTAACAGATCTGCAAGCTCTGCAAGGTTTCCATAGCGCTCCATATAGCTGATTGCAAAAAAATGCCGAAAACTATGGGGATGAACCTTTTCTTTTTTAATCCCAACCATATCCCCAAGATATGCGATCATTTTATAAACAGTGATACGGTTGATCGGATCTCCTCCTCTTCCCCGAAATATGATTCCATCATTTTCTTTTTCCTCTCTGCAAAATTTTTTTAATTCACGGATCAGAACATCCGGTAAATAAACGTCTCTGATTTTCCCTTTATTATAAACCTGCACTCTTCCAGTCTCTAATGTTTCGACTGTAATATATTGAAGCTCACTGACACGTATTCCGGTAAGTGCCAATGTCCTCATAATATAATAATATTTTTTCCTGCCACTGCTTTTTGCATAATTTAACAATTCCTGATACTCTTTCCGGCTAATGACATTTTCCACACTGCGTTTTTTCTGCACTTTTAATGTCTTTATAGATGCCTGCCCGCATTCTAAATATCTTAAATATCGATTTACCGCTATAACATAAAGATTGATCGTCGCAGGAGAAAGGTCCTCCTCCCGTAATTTTTCTCTGTAAAGCATCGTCCGATCTTTTGTAATTTCCTTTCCATTTAAATACCGGACAAATTTTTCCGCCTCCCTCAGATACACCTGCCTGGTCTGTTTCGAAAGTTCACTCTGCTTTAAATATTCTTCATACCCTTCAAACTGTTTCATATGACTACCTCCATTTTCCTAATAGTTTTTCCACAAAATATAAAATTATCATACAGAGGAAAATAACAAAAAAACTGCCGTTTCATGTTGGCTTCATGAAACGGCAGTCCGTCATTGTCTGCACAGTCTAAATGGGTAAAAAGACCACGCATTACCTGCTTGTCACAGGTGTTATATTAAATTAGGGAAAGGAATTAACAAAATGATTTTGTCGTAATTTTATTATCTCTGAACACGTCCGGAAGCATCTCCGCCAGCTAATTTCTTAACTTCGTCAACGCTTACCATGTTGAAGTCACCTTCTACGGAATGTTTCAGACAGCTTGCTGCTACTGCGAACTCGATGGTATCCTGTGGAGCATAATCGTTTAAGCATGCGTAAATTAATCCACCGCCGAAAGAATCACCGCCACCAACACGGTCAACGATGTGCATTAAATACTCTTTGGAGAAGTAGCTCTGTCCATCCTCGTAAAGCATTGCTGCCCAACGGTTATCGTTTGCAGAGATAGATGTTCTTAATGTGATTGCAACTTTCTTGAATCCGAAACGGTCTGTTAATTTCTGTGCAACCTCTTTGTATCCTTCTTTATTTAACTCGCCTGCAGTTACCTCTGTACCTTCAGACTTGATACCGAATACGTCGTTTGCATCTTCCTCGTTGGAGATACATACGTCTACATATTTGCAAAGTTCACCCATAACCTGGCCTGCTTTTTCTTTGGACCATAATTTATTACGGTAGTTTAAGTCGCAGCTTACAGTGATTCCTTTTGCTTTTGCAGCTTTACATGCCTCTAAGCAGATTGCTGCCACATTATCGCCAAGTGCCGGTGTAATTCCGGTAAAGTGGAACCAGTCTGCACCGTCGAAAATTTTATCCCAGTCAAAATCAGCTGTTGTAGCTGTTGCAATGGAAGAACCTGCACGGTCATATACAACTTTGGATGGTCTCTGGCTTGCGCCCTTCTCCAAGAAGTAGATACCAACACGGTCACCACCGCGAACGATGTCAGATGTGTCAACACCATACTGTCTTAACGCATTCACTCCAGCCTGTCCGATCTCATGTGCCGGAAGCTTTGTAACAAAGCTTGCATCCATACCATAGTTTGCTAAGGAAACTGCAACGTTAGCCTCTCCTCCGCCGTATGTTGCGCCGTAGGATGTAGCCTGTACAAAACGATAATATCCTTCCGGTGCAAGACGAAGCATGATCTCACCAAATGTAACAACTTTCTTTGCCATGATTTTAATCCTCCTAAAAATAATGTTTCACATTGTGAAACGTCGTTTCAAAATTTATGTTTTTATTATAACACCGAAAAACAGAATGTCAAACATGTTTTTACTTTAATGCAATTTTTATAGGTTCTGTTATTTTTGTTCAAAAAAATTGTGAAATATTTGCAATTATGTCTTTTTTATTTTTGAAATATGTTATATAATACATATGTATTGGTTCATAATATAGAACTTGGTTTTGTAATATGAAACTATTGGATATGATAACACTGATTTATGTTTTCCAAAATGTTTTGCCGTAAATCAGGCATACATATATATCACACTATCTATTTTTAAGGAGGATTTTCCATGGACCGCAAATATGATGTCATCACATTAGGAGAGATTCTGCTTCGTCTTTCCACCCCGATCAACGGACGTCTTGCACAGGGCGATACTTTAATGAAACATTTAGGAGGTGCCGAGTTAAATATCGCTTCCGAGATCGGACAACTCGGCTTAAAGACAGCAATGATCTCTAAGATTCCTAACAATCTGCTCGCCGCATTCATCAAAAACCAGATGAACGCTTCCCGCGTCAGTGAAAATTACCTGATCTCCGACACAGCAGATGACAGCCGCATCGGTGTTTACTATTACGAATATGGTTCCTATCCGCGCAAACCGCGTGTCGTCTACGACAGGAAACATTCTTCCATCAATAACATCGACATCAAAGATGTGCCGGAAACCATGTTTTATAACACACGCCTGTTCCACACCAGTGGGATCACCTTAGGTCTTGGCGGCAACGCACAAAAATTTGCGATCGAATGTATCCGCAAATTCAAAGAGCAGGGAACCCTGATCTCTTTTGATGTCAACTACCGTGCCAATCTCTGGACCGGCGAGGAGGCAAGAGCCTGCATCGAGCAGATTCTTCCTTATGTAGATATCTTCTTCTGCTCCGAAGATACCGCACGCCTGACTTTCGGCAAAACAGGCACGATCGAGGAAATCCAGAAGTCTTTCTGCGAGGAATATCCTATCTCTGTGGTTGCCTCCACAGAGCGCACGGTCATCACTCCAAAGAAACACAATTTTACTTCCATTATCTATTCTGCAAAAAATGATTCTTACTACCGCGAGGAACCATACAACAACATTGATGTGGTCGACCGTATCGGAAGCGGTGACGCCTATGTTTCCGGTGCTCTCTACGGCTACTTAAAACACAAGGACTGCAGAAAAGCATTAGAATATGGAAATGCCATGGCAGCGATCAAGCACAGTGTCATCGGAGATATGATCACGACCGACCTTGAGGAGATCGACAGTATTATTGCAGAACACAAAAATACGGGGTATCATTCGGAGATGAACCGATAGAATGCACGCTCTATGAACATTCTATTGTCGTGAATTAAAAAATCGGAATATCCATATCAGTTTTCCCTGGATATTCCGGTTTTTTTCATTACAAGATGTTGAAGTTTGTATGCACTATTTGGTGTCAACATCTTTACATTTTCTCACATCACTTCACGGATCACACGCTCCACATTTTTGTATGCGATCTTTTCGAGTGCATCCTCACTGAACCCTGTTTTCTGCAGTGCATCAAATAATTTTTTCATATCCGTGCAGTCAGCGATCTCAAATTTTCCCTCAATCCCATCAAAATCCGTCCCGATTCCGACACACTCAATCCCGCCAACATTGACCAGACGCTTTACATGTTCACACATTGTTTCGATCCGGCTCACTTTATCCACAGGATCTGTATTTAAAAACAGTGGATAAAAATTAAGTCCTGCCACACCACCATGTTCCGCTAATACCCGTATCATATCATCCGTCAGATTTCTCGTTGCAGGAGCAAGTTCCCTGCAGTTTGAGTGTGATGCCACAAACGGGCCCCTCACAAGTTCTGCCACATCATAAAAACCACCATCCGATAAATGGGACACATCCACAAGGATTCCAAGCTCTGCCATATATGTAACAGCTTTCCTGCCAAACGGTGTCAGTCCAAGCTGCATCCGTTCTGCCTCTTTTGCATGCGGATGACCGAAACAGTTATCATCATTCCAGGTCAGCGTAATCAGCCGGACTCCCATCTGATAAAGCTTATCGATCCGTTCCATTTTTCCATCCACAATACATCCGTTTTCAACAGTCAGAAAGGCAGAAACTTTTCCCTGCCGCCAGTTGCACTGTAATCCTTCGTAGTTATAAGCCGGTGCAATAATGTCCGAACAGGTTTCCATGGTATTTTGGTATACTTCGTACATATCCTGCATCTGTTTCCGGATCTCTGCATCGGTATACCAGAGATTATTTTTTTCCGTATATGCCAGTCCCGGATCACTCCAGTTTTCTTCTCTTTTCTGCTGTAAAAACATGGCAAAAAACTGTGCCTTTGCGCCACACTGGTGCAGTCTTTTCGCATCCACCATCGTGTTTCTTAGTTCCCCTGCCGTCTTTTTTTGCTGTGCGGCTGCCTTCGCTAACGTATCGCAATGCATATCGATGTAATTCATGTCGGATATACCCTTTCTTTCTGATCTTTAAACCGTCGCATTTTTCTTTTCGCTGCGCGGTTCTTTTAATATCATTTTATTCCGCAGCACGCAAAATAGCAACCCGACGTAAATCCCGTTGACTGCCGCTAAGATCACATTTGTGGAAAAAAACGGAACTGCCACTGTATAAATTACGCCATATCCAAAATTTACCATAATATAAATTACCATCACACGCACGATCAACCCGATACTGCACGCCATCCCCAACAGAAAGCCCATCCGGTTGCCCTGTAGTAGAGACTGACGCAGCGCATGGATCAAAAACCACACAAAAGCAGCAATGACCAGAACGCCCGCAATGATCCCAAAATAACAAAATATATTTCCCAGCAGATATTCGCCGTCCGATCCTGTCCCCTGCATCAGAAATGTCCGGTTTCCAAACAGGCTGTATCGAGCAACCGCATCTTTTATCATTCTGTTCTGATATCCAAATTCACCTGTATGCGTAAGCCTGGCGAGCACATAGCCGCCTGGCAGGAACGTATACTTATAAAAAAAAGCCACACCAACCCCCAGAATACCAGCCACAAGCAATGCCAGCTCTACAAGGTATTTTTTCTTTTCGTTTCCAAATATTCCACGAAGCACAGATGCCACCAGCAGGAACAGACAGACCACGGCATTTTCCACAACCGCCCCATTACTCATCGGCAGTGAAATGAGCCCTGCTGCTAATACCATAAACGGGATAATGATCCAGCCGGCTGATTTTAAAATTCCCTGAAATCCCTGTCCCCGGTACTGATAAATAATTCCCGCAAAGATCACTGGCAGCAGCACCTGTACACTGTAACTTGCCAGCAGCGCTGTCTGATAGTTTCCAAGGATGCCACCCGACCACACCAGACACAGGCAGATCATATACAAAGCATATACCGCACGGATATGCAAAAACAGCCATGTGTAATCGAAATACATGATCACAAAGATCATTGCAAAACTGACTGCATTGACCACAAGCAGCGAACCGACCTGCGCCGCCTGTACTCCGCCTTCATTGATTTTTGCGTCAATAGTCAACGATATCAGCATGGATGCCCCGGTCAGAAATACCGCCAGCACAAATAATTTCCACGGAAACGCCGGTCTGTGGATCCGGTTTAAGGCACAGCCGGTCTCCACCGGATCGCCCATCTGCCGCACGGCCTCTCTCTCTGCATCCTCTTTACTCATGCCCTCCGCCTGATACTCTTTTGCCTGTTCCTCGATGTGTCCCCGGATCTCTTCTGCCACAAGCGATCTTGCACGTTTATTCTGGATCTGCTCTTTCAGAGTTTCCATATATTCTGTGTATTCCATGAATATGTATCCTTTCCCTTTTTTCGCATTTCGTTTGTTCTCATATTTTTTATGTATTTTTTCAACATTTTCCTGCGTTGTTCCAAAATTTTATTGCCCCAATATTTTTATGCATCATTCCAACATCTTGCTGCCTCAATATCTTTCTGTGTTATTCCAATATTTTTATATAATCCAAATACAGTTTTCTCTGGTTTTCAGACACACGCCTCCGCTCCCCTGCAGGAGAGCACATTGGTGACTGCTGCGGCATAAGTGTTCCACTCTTCTTTTTTCTCTTTTAAAATGCGTCTGCCTTCTCTGGTAATGTGGTAATATTTGCGTGTTTTTCCGCTTGCGTCATCCTCGTAGGCAGTGACCAGATTATTTGCCTCTAACGTATGTAAAAGTGGGTAAAGTGACCCTGCCTTTAACTCAAATACATTTTCCGATCTGCTGCGCAGTGTCTCGATCATCTCATACCCGTACATGTCTTTTTCATCTAAAAGACGCAGGATCAGCATGGAAAGGCTGCCCTGGATCAGTGATTTATTTAACATATGAATCCTCCCTCGTTTTCCCGCTTTATTTTTGTTCGCTTTACTATATATAGACTGTCTATGCATATATTATATAGATAGTCTATATATGTCAAGACATTCTTTGCTTTTTATTGTAGAGATTTCTTATGGATTTTTATAGAAATGGATGAATCTCTCATATATTTTAAGATTTTCACCCAAAATATTCTCTCTATCTGCCATTAAACCTGCCGATTGGGCGAAAAAACACATTTTTGAATATTAATCTCCCAAAGATTATGGAAATCACGGGCGAATTAAAGTCATTTTTTTATAATTCACCCATTTTTCAATATTATGTAAACTAATTTTAAAAAAATCGGGCGAAACCAGACTCTGTTTTTCTGATTTCGCCCACAGCTTTCTAATATTATAAAATCATGTTCCACTCACAGCATATTCCAAGCCATTTCAGCCATTTTCCTATATAAATGCCGGATTCCCTCACAGATTTTTCTCGCAACCAGTGGATTATTCATAGTATATAAATGTATTCCATCGATATCACTCACAAGCAGATCCATGATCTGACTTAATGCGTAAGACATTCCTGCATCAAAAAGCGCTTCTTTATTATCCTCATATTTATGAATAATTTTCTGAAACCGTACCGGAAAAGAAGCTCCACACATCGTTACCATCCGTCTGATCTGAGCCGCATTGATCACCGGCATGATTCCCGGAATGACCGGAACATTTATTTCCGCAATCCTGCAGTCATCAACAAACCGGAAAAATTTCAAATGACAGACTTTTCTTTTTCTTAGTATATATCTCGGAAATTTTCATATCTGTACTCCATTTCTATGCCTGTTCTGCCCTCAGTTTTTTCGCTGCCTCCACCATATTTCTAAGGCTCGCATCCGTTTCCGGTTTTACACCGCTGTGTGTCAGACGAAACGCCGGAATAGGTTGTCCATAGCTTAAAACTATAGACAACCTATTATAATCATTTATTTACAATTTCATTATTTTGAAACCAGGATCATCCTATTCCCGGTTCCATATATTTTTTTAACGCATTCAGATAAGCCGTTCCGATCCTGCTCGTCATTCCCTTTCGATGCATAATGTAACCGATCCGCATCTCACTCTCGTCCGCTAACGGAACGGCGATAATATCCTTTCCATTTAACTTCTTATCGATCACACCACTGCATACCGTATATCCATTTAACCCGATCAGCAGATTAAACAGCGTTGCCCTGTCTCTCACACGGATATTTTTCTTTCTCTCCGAAGGTGAAAAAATCTCCTCGGAAAAGTAAAAAGAATTGTGTTCTCCCTCCATCCTGTCCCTTGTATTTATCCTCTAAAATCGCAGCCTGTTCTAACACCTGTCTGGCATATCCTAAAAAATCCTCACCTTCCTGTGACAGGACGATACCCTTGTTGGTTCTCTGAAAAATAACGATATTCATTTCTTTTTCAAGTTCGTGGATCGCGTTGGTAAGGCTGGGCTGGGAAATATATAATTTTTTTGCCGTGTTTGTGATCGTGCCGTTCTCAGCGACTGTTACCACATATTTTAACTGTTGAAGTGTCATGGCTGCTCATGATTTTTATTTATTTTATGCAAGACTTTCACGGATCATTTTTATATCATAATCCGGTGCTGCTTTCATTACAGCCTCATAAATCTTCCTGACTTCGTCAACCGGTTCTTCCAGTTCGTCTGCAATCATTTGTAAATTCTTTCCACGACGCACCTTCTTCACTATGAGTGCAATTTCTCTCTCCTGCATTCCCTTTTGTATTCCTTTTTTCTCTCCAGACCTCTCCCCGGTCCGCAAGCCATCCTCATAAAATAAATCAATTAATACGCTGTTCTTTACTTTTTTGTTTTCTTTTGCCATTCAAAAATCCTTTCTCCTTGTTACATGAAATGGCTTTTGAATGCTTTTCTTTATTATATAAAACCTCCAAAGCTTGTTCAAGCCATTCCGCACATATTTTATTTGCTATGATAAACGGTGATACACCACGACACGATTCTGTTTTGAATCGCATTGACTGATTTTAGATACTCTTTGACAGAGAAAAGGGACTGCAAAACCGTTCTCAGGTTTGCAGTCCCCCTTAGGAAGAATTCGTAATTCAATTTTTTAGATACACAACATCTACAAGATGCATGGCATCTTACAGATGCCAGATATCCTCATTGTACTGTGCAATGGTACGGTCTGATGAGAAGAATCCTGCCTTGCTGATGTTGACAAGCATTTTCTTGGCCCATGCCATACGGTCTTCGTAATCTGCGTAGATACGTTCTTTGGTTGCAACGTACTCCTCGAAATCCGGGAGAGTCATGAACCAGTCTTTGTTTAACAGCTCGTTGTAAAGACGCTCTAAGTTCTCTGCACATCCAACTGCTTTCATCTGGTCGCTTACGATAAAGTCGATCGCACGTTTGATGTTTGCATCATTCTCGTAGTAGCTTCTGGAAACGTAATCTGCTTTCTCGTAGTGTTTGATAACTTCCTCAGAAGACTCACCGAAGATATAAATGTTATCATCGCCAACGAACTGATGCATCTCAACATTTGCTCCGTCCATGGTTCCGATTGCAACGGCACCGTTTAACATGAATTTCATGTTGGATGTTCCACTTGCCTCTTTGGAAGCTAAGGAGATCTGCTCATGGATATCTGCTGCCGGGATCAGTTTCTCAGCTAATGTTACGTTGTAGTTTTCTACCATTACTACTTTTAAGTATGGTGCGACTTCCGGATCATTTGCGATCAGTTCCTGTAAGCAGAGGATCAGATGAATGATGTCCTTTGCAATGATATATGCCGGAGCAGCTTTTGCACCAAAAATAACAGTGATCGGACGTGCCGGTTTCTTTCCTGCTTTGATCTCGAAATATTTGTGGATCACATAAAGAGCATTCATCTGCTGTCTCTTGTACTCGTGTAATCTCTTGATCTGGATATCGTAGATGGAGTTGTCATCTAACTCGATGCCCTGTGTTTTTGCAAGATAATTCTTTAACTCTGTCTTTCTTGTACCTTTTACTGCAAGAAGTTTCTTTAATACTTCCTCATCATTTACATATGCGCCGAGTTTCTCTAACTCTTCTGCATTTTTCTTAAATCCAGGTCCGATTAAGGATGTGATAAATTCGGTCATCTCCGGATCACAGTGTAATAACCAGCGGCGGAATGTGATACCGTTTGTCTTATTATTAAACTTCTCCGGATAAATCCTGTAGAAGTTATTTAACTCTGTATTCTTTAAAATCTCTGTATGCAGGTAAGCAACACCGTTGACACTGTATCCGTAATGAATATCCATATGTGCCATATGAACGCGTTTCTCATCATCAATGATCGCTACGGATTTGTCATCATATTTCTTTACAACACGGCTGTTTAACTCATAAATAATCGGCAGTAACTGTGGAACAGCTTTCTCTAAGAAATGGATCGGCCATTTTTCAAGTGCTTCGGCTAAGATCGTGTGGTTTGTGTAAGCACAGGTCTTAGATACAATGTCGATCGCCTCATCCATTAAGATGCCGCGCTCCATCAACAGACGGATCATTTCCGGAATCACCATACTTGGGTGTGTATCGTTGATCTGGATCACTGCATACTCGTTTAATTTGTGAAGATCTCCGCCTCTTGCAAGTGTCTCATCAATGATCAGGCGCGCTGCATTGCTGACCATGAAGTACTGCTGGTATACACGAAGGATTCTTCCCTTATCATCGGAATCATCCGGATATAAGAATAATGTTAAATTCTTTGCAATATCCTCTTTGTCAAAATCGATGCCCTCACCAACTAAACTCTCATCTACTGTTTCAACATCGAACAGATGAAGTTTTGTGGTACGATTCTCATAACCAATCACATCGATATCATATAATCTGGACTGTAACGTAAAACCGCCGAACTGAATCGGATAAGTAACGTCTGTTTTTGTCAGCCAGCTTTCTTTTTCGATCCACGGGTTTGGTGTTTCATTCTGCAGGTTGTTTTTAAATACCTGTTTGAACAATCCGTAATGGTAATTTAAACCAACACCGTCACCGTTTAAACCAAGGCTTGCGATAGAATCAAGGAAGCATGCTGCAAGACGTCCAAGTCCGCCATTTCCTAAGGATGGCTCCGGCTCAACCTCCTCGATCTCTGCAAGGCTCTTGCCGTTGTCTGCTAAAAGTTTTTTCACATCCTCATAGATGCCAAGGTTGATCAGATTGTTGGATAATAATTTACCGATCAGAAACTCAGCGGAAATGTAATATAATTTACGTTTTCCCTGATTGCTGACTTTTTCCTTAGCCATTCCTTTTGTCATCTCAAGCAGTGCATAGTAAAGTTCCTCATTTGTGCACTGTGAAATCTCTTTGCCACATCTGTTTGCTACGATTTCCTGTAATTTCATGTTTTCCTCCATGTTCCGCGCCCCCCGGCGCTGTTTTCATTATGTTCCCCAACCAATGTTTATGCATGTTCCTGTTGTCCTGATTTCGCTTTTTTTCGCAAAATCATTGTTTACGATGTTATTATAGTTTCCGCAATCACTTTTTTCTTGTAATATTGACTCAAAAAGTGGTACAATCCTATCATTATGAATATTTTAGAATATGAAAACTATCAGGAAAAAATTTTACATGGCGATCCTTTATTCCCTTATATTACCTATCTCTGTTCAATTCCGCTGGATTTTGGGTATGTGCCGATGCACTGGCACGATGAAATGGAAATTATCTATATAAAAAAAGGAAACGGCACGATTACGGTCGATTTTACACAGCACACGGTCTCTGCAGGGGATATCGCACTGATCCTTCCGGGACAGCTTCACTCGATCGGTCAGTTTGAATCCGAATCCATGGAGTACGAAAATATCATTTTTCATCCAAACATGCTGATCTCCAAGAAAACAGATACCTGCAACACGGACTATCTGGTTCCTCTACTGTCCGGTAATGTCTCTCTGCCGCTTTTATATACCCCGGACAGTCCACACTATGCGGAGATTTCTGCCTGCATCGACGCGAACGATGAAATCTGTAAAACTTATCCGTCCGGTTATCAGCTCTTTATCAAAGGGCAGTTATTTCTGCTGTTTTATATTTTGTTTCACAAATGCAGCACAAAGGAACCATCCGGGAAAGACCGCAGCAAATCCTTAGAAAAAATGAAACTGATCTTAAAATATGTGGAAAACAATTATATGGAAAAGATCACGATCGAAGATATCGCAAATGAAGTAGGACTGAGCCAGTCCCATTTTATGAAATATTTTAAAAATACCATGGGAACCTCTTTCGTCGATTATCTCAACGAATACAGGCTCACCATGGCATCAAGACTTCTGATCTCCTCCGACTCCTCGATACTTGCAATCGCATCGGAAGTCGGTTTTGAAAATCTTTCTTATTTTAACCGTATTTTTAAGAAACGCTTTGGGCAGACACCTCGTGAGTACCGCAGGCGGCAATCGCCGGCTTGATGAGATTCTCATAGAATTCTTCCGCCGGCTGTGGTTTGCCGAACAAAAATCCCTGGATATAATCCGGGTCTAATTCGGAGATCTTTGCAAATTCATCCTCTGTCTCAATTCCCTCAACACAGATCGTCAGATCAAGTTTATGCGTCATCGTGATGATCTGTGTCATCAGATCATGTTCATACTGATTATTCAGTGCTTTTAATGTGAACGACCGGTCAATCTTGATATAATTCGGTCTTAAATCGCCAAGACAGTGCAGATTCGAATAACCGGTTCCAAAATCATCTAAAATGACAAGCACTCCGTTTTTCTTTAATCCGTCCCACAATTTCTGAAAATGTGTATTGGTATCCAGATAACCGCTCTCTGTCAGCTCAATTCCCACCGCGGAAGGCTCTAATCCATACAGGCGCAGCGCTGTCAGTATCTCCGTCAGGACACGGCTCTTCATGACCTGCACATAGGAAAGATTGATATTGATGCGGAAATTCGGAATGTATTTCTGCCACCTGCTGCAGGTCGAGATTGCCTGATGCAGCATCCATTTTCCTGCCGGAATGATCAGACCGGTCTCCTCTAACAGAGGAATAAACTCAACCGGTGAAATACGCTCCCAGTGCACTTTCTCATCTGCATCATGACCATCCTCACCCACACATACCGCTTCTTTTTTCGTTTCTCCATCCTCACATCTCTCCGGCATGGAAAAACGCATCAGTGCCTCCGCACCAACCAGCCGGCGTGTCTTTGTGTCCACGATCGGCTGATAATAAGTCTCAAACCCTTCAAACCCATGGTTTACCGCATGATGCAGCTGCCGTGTGATCTGCTTTTTGCGCAAAAAAACGTCATAATCTTCCTGCATATATATATAACAACGGTTCTTTCCCTGATCTTTTGCTGTATTTAATGCATACTCTGACAATTTCATGATATTTTCATAGGTCCCGGATGTTTTTGCAGTATCGACTGCACCCGCAGATATGGTAAACACAGATTTATAACCGTTTTCCTCGATAAATGTATCCAAACTCTTGCGAATATTTTTATAAAGTTCCGTTGCTGCTTCCATATCTCCGCCCGAAAAATCGACCACCATAAATTCATCCGCTAATATCCGGTACAGCCTCTGCGACGGTTTGATATTTTCCGCGATACAGTCTGCTGTACTCTTTAAGATATAATCTCCGTACTCCATTCCGAAGTCACCGTTGATATCACGAAAATCATCGATTCCGATGCGGAGGAAAAATCCATCCGGCAGTCCATCCTCAAACTGTTCTACATAAGCGGAAAGACTTGATTCGCCAAGCAGTCCGCTGACATTGTCTGCCTTCTGTTTCTGACCGATCTCATTGATGCATCCGACTAAAAAATGCGGTTTCCCGTCAGCATCATTTAATACACGCCCCCTGCAGTTGATCCACACCGGTTTCCCAGCGCGGTCTAACCACCGGTAATGCATGTTATGAAAAACGATCTCCCCGCTCATAATACGCCGGAATTCATCATCCAGGCGCGACTGGTCTTCCGAATATACAAATGTATGATGTGCTTTTGCCGCATCATCAAAATTATCCCCCGGTAAAAGGAAACGCTCTGTCGCATGTTTTGAGATCTTATAGCAGTCTTTCTGCAGATCAAACACATACAGATAATCATCCATACACGGATTAAACAATTCCACGATATATTCCATCTGTTCTCTTGAAAAACTATTCATTATAGGGTCCATATTCTTCTCCAATTCTGTAATCTACAAAAACGTTATCTTAATTTTATAATTCGTTGCTTTTATTTTTTCAAAAATATACGGTAATATTCGCTCAAAATCCCTGATACGGCAGCATATAGTATCCGATCACACCACTCAAAATCCCCGATATGGCAGCATATAGTATCCGATCACACCGCTTAAAATCCCGACAGCAGCTCCTGCAGTGACATCCCATACGGTATGCACGCCCCCGATCACACGGATCACGGCAATCATAATTCCGATCATTGCTAAAATACAGCCCGCCACTGGATTGCGCACAAATACCGTGACGGCGATCACAAATACAGAAAAAACATGACGGCTTGGAAATGATTTTCCTCCCGCGTCTTTATCGATCACCGGCGGTAGATCATATTTCTCATACGGGCGCGGTTCATTGACGATCTTGCGGAACAATGTCACGACCACAAATGAAACTGCAGGAACAAGCACTGCCTGCGGCAGTAACGTATCTCTCTTAAGCAGCAGCGAGATCAGATAAAGCGGATAGCTCACAAAAACAATTCCGGTAAGCAGCCGGTTTGCCAGAATAATCCTGCGGACTTTTTTTTCATCCTGTAAAAAATACCCGGTCATCTTCCGGTAAGTCTCCCGTGTCATGATGACCGGTTAATACCAGAGTAAATTCATAATAGTCGT
>OGXO01000118.1_pt1 | contig 39778 bp, 39 predicted proteins | sample 1576321 | NCBI WGS metagenome assembly OGXO01 (sample SAMEA3541568, study PRJEB24748) | human gut metagenome | biome: human gut; feature: human-associated habitat; material: faeces | place: China | collected 2012 | reverse complement strand
GATATATATTATAATTAATATATAGAAAATATGAAAAGAGGTTGTCTCTATGAAGCTAGTTAGTTTTGTTGCTATCAAAGGGGGTGTAGGTAAAACCACCTTAGCTCTTTTAACAGGTCAATATTTAGCACAAAAAGGAAACAAGGTATTATTTATTGATCTTGATCATCAATGTAACTTGTCACATTTTTATAATATCTATCAAGACTCTCAAACAGTATCTAATATCTTTACTGGAATAGGGGATGTCTCAATCTTATCTATTGCTCCAAATATTGATCTTATTCCTGGTTCAATGAGGCTAGATGAAGCGGAGAGAAAACTTGAAACTAATCCAAATCAAAACATGCGTTTATATGATTGGTTAGATGATAATTATGATTCTCGAAATCTTGAACAGTATGATTTTGTTATTATTGATTGCCGTCCAGACTTTGGTATTGCAACTCGAAATGCTATTGCTGTCAGTCATACAATCTTTAGTCCAATCACTCCTAGTGATTTTGCTTTTGAGGCCAAAGAAAACTTAGAGATTCGTTTAGAGCAATATCGTCAGACTGAAATTATCCGTCCTAGTCGTGAATCTCTAATTACTGCTAAACTATTTTTCTTACCAAACATGATTAAGCACAATACGGCAAAATCAAAAGAGCTACTAGAAGTGTTGCAATCTGAAGAAGGAATTGTGCATTATATTCCTCAGAAAGAATTGTTTAATCGTGCATCACAAGATAATACAATTATTGATATGATGAATGATTCGGTAACTCGCAATGTCAATAGAGGTTTCTTTTTTACACTGGAGGAAACACTTGAGCAAGTTGAATCAATCATTCAACAATCATAACCATTCGCTATTTATATCTACATATAAATAATGATAAAAATAAACATTTAAATACAGATAAAAATGAGGATAAAAAAGGAGAAATCAATGGCTTTTGAATCTAAAAAGAATCAAATGAAACAAGTGCTTCAAGAAGAATTACCTAAGAATCCCCCTACGGAAAAGCACTCAGGAGGACGTAAGGCAGGACGTCCAGCTGGAAAATTGAAACATCCTTTTCAATTCACTTTAAAACCTGATAACAGGACAAAATTAGACGATATTGCTAAGGAATATGGATATAATAGCGCATCAGCATTTCTAGATGATTGGATTGAAAATTATGAGGTGTAATAGCTATCTTTTAGATAGCTATTTTTATTGCTATAAAAACCATGATAAAAATCATGATAAAAATATATATTTATATCAACATATTATTTCACGAGGCCAATAATAGCGTGACATCTGAAGGAATTATTGCTAAACTATAAATATATTGATAGTCAGGGAAGGAATATTTGATAATGGCATTCGAGAAAAGAAAAGTAAATGAACGTCAAGTCGGCGGAGAATTTGAGAAAACTAAACAATTTCAGCTTACGTTACAGCCCTCTGTACGTGAGAAGATAAGTCGTTTAGCAAAAGAGAACGGTTATCGATCAGCTTCCTCTTATGTCAACGATCATTTCAAGAATATGTAAAAAGCAATCAGTTAGCCTAAATAGTATAGGCTTTTTTCTTTTGTCATCTTACTGAATTATTTTTCGTTATCCTTTATTCTAGTAGAAGGACAAGATGCTAGTGACAATTCAGGTTGTTTTTGCTAGAATACCAACATCAATAATATATTGAGAGTTGTCAATAGTAATTGTTTATAAAAACATAAAGGGGTTCGAAAAATGAAGAAATTATTGAGTGTAGTGATGTTAGCCTTTGCTGTGATTGGTTTAGCAGCATGTAGTTCAAAAGATGCTAACGGTATTCCCAATAAATTACAAGATAAATACGTTGGTCATTCTGAAAATCCAGGTTATGATGGGTTAATTTTTTCTGAGGGAAGTAGTACTTTAGTCTTCGATAAAAAAGAAAATAAAATTACTAACAAAACTGAAAATCATACAGAACCTTTTGTAGTGATTCCTGAAGACAAACTTGACGGAGATGCTAAAGGGGCTTTTAATAAACATAAGTCAGAATACGATGGTACTGATTATTTTATTTTTACAGCCAATAAAAAGTATGACAAAGATAGCTCAAATGTTTATGTAGCAGTTTTGAGTGATGGAGGTAAAACAATTCAAATTAATGAACTTGAATACAGTGGCAAGGATGATGATTACCTATATCATTTTTACGGGAAAGCAGAATAAAGAATAGAAAAAGCCTATAAAGGCTTTTTCTTTTGTCATCTTACTGAATTATTTTCCGTTATCCCTTATTTTAGAAATAAGTAAAAAAGAAAGAAGGTTATTTCTATTGGCATATAAAACGTTTTCTGAATTTGTCAAAGATGCTGGTGGTAAGCTAAATGGTGATATTTCAGGAGATAAAGCTAAAAAAGCCGTTCAGTTTTATTCTTACTGGTCTAATTATCTTGAACCGACTAATGCTGTGATGTCTTTTTTAGCATCATTAGGTGGTGCCCTTGCAAAAGCAAACTATTATATCTTATCTAGCCTAGAGCATGTGTTTAATAATATGTTTAAGCTTTTTGGGCTTTTTGGTTATCTTGGTAATCAATCTACAGTTATTGGTAAGATTTACTTCTATCTTCAGATGTTAGGCTTTACTCTATTTGTATTAGTCCTTATATTCAGTGCTACTACTGGAGTATTTACGAAGCCTGTTAAATACAAGAATGCCATTATTACGTTTCTTGTGGTCACGTTTGTCACTGCTGTACTTCCCTTAGGGCTGACAACTGTCACTTCCGCAATGGCTCAAGATGTTCAGAATGTTCAAACAATGTCCGCTGATGGGAAGACTAAGACGAACGAATCTTTATCAATTCAACCAGTAAAGAACAATGTGACAGACCTTAAAATATTAATAGATAAGGACTTTAATACAGAACTCTTTCCACTGGATAATCAGGGGTTTATTAAGCCAGTAAAAGAAGGTTCTACTCCAATCAATAATATTACGGATGCTACAAGCAAGAAAAATAGTAGTAATTATATTTCAAAAATTGATTTTGGAGCAACTTATGGTGTAAGTAATACAAAATTACTTGATGATTGGGAGAAGAGCGTTCCGGCTATCAAAGGTTTAATGCTTCACAAATTAAATAGTAACGCAGATGGTATTGAAACTATCAATACCCACAAAATTATTAGTGGATTGAACGCTTTTGAATCTGTTTACTTGAGATACAAGGTCAACTGGGTAGCTATGTTTGCTCAATTCTTTGTTTTGATTATCTTGTTCATCACTATGTCCATTAAACTTGTGAAATCTGTGTTCGATATTCTCATTCAAGCGCTTATTTCACCTATCTTAGGCTATTCTGGCTTAAGAACGAAAAAGTATAAGGAATTGTTGTTAACAATTGCTGGTGCTCTAGCTGGAATCTTCTTTGAAGTTGTCATTATGCGTATTACTCTTGAAATTTGTCGAGATCTTCCAACTCTTTCAGTTTCAGCTGTGTCTAAATTATCAGGCGGTTTCTTTGATGGGTTGAATATGTGGGAACAAGCCATTGCTGGTACTATTGTTTACCTGGGAGTCTTTCTTGGGGCCATGCAAGGTGTATCAATGATTGAACGTTGGCTTGGGGTTTCTACTTCTCAGAACGATACAGCTCAACAATTAATGGGTGCTATGATGATGGGGAATGCTTTTGCTGCTGGAGCAGGTACACTTGGTTCAGGTTTAGGACGTGCCACAGGAGCTGCTGCTAGTGGTGCATATAAAGGCGCTAAAACTGCTACAGGAGGCATCGTCAAGGCTGGTGGTGGCCTTAAAGGGCTATCTAATGCTGTTAGAGAACAAGGTGTTGGTGGAACTGTCAAAGGAGGTCTCAAAAATCTTGGTGGACTTGCTACTGATAAAATCAATCAAGGTTCAGATAAGATTAATGGCCTCTTTGATGGAGCTCGTGATAAGACTTATCAGAGCTTTACGGATTCAAATGCACCTCTTCCTAGTGGTGAACAATTTGGAGCTGCTGTAGAGCACAGAGAAGAAGCTGGTATACCTTCAGGTGGCCCTTCATTGAATGCTGCTCCTGAACTAGATACTACTCCAGAATCTACACCAACCCAGACAACTCAACAGGGTGGAATCACAGATCCAACAACTAAGCTTTCTGCTGGTGGAACTGGCCCAACTTCTTCAAACTCACCTAAGCCATCTGCTTCATCCACCAAGTCTAACGGTGGATTGAATCATACACTTCAAAATATGAAGCAGCACAGTCAACAAATGAACATGGGTAGTCAAAAATTATTTGGTGGTCAAGATCATATTAAAGGATTTGAATCAGATGATTCAGGAGAATAGTCTATGGATTGGAGAGACAAAGTTGTTGTCATTACAGGCAGTCTTAGGCCACTCTCACGAAAAGAAGTGATTGCTTATCTGAAAGATAAAGGAGCAGTTGTTCAAAATTATATGTCAGCACAAACTCAGATTTTAATTGCTGGCCATAAGCAGTTAGATTTGTTTGATCCAGATAAGCGCTCTTTAAAATACCAGGATGCCTTAGCAAGAAAGTCTCAAGGACAAGCTATTCAGATTGTATCAGAAGAGGACTTCTTCTCGGATGTGAGATATTCAAAATAATAAAAGAGGTTCAGCAAAAATGCTGAATCTCTTTTATATTAAAATCATTTGTCATCTTACGGACAAAAATCTTATTATCTTTTAAACTGGACATATAATAAAACAAGGAGAAACGTGATATGAGTGACATAACGAGTCCAGAGCAGCTTATTGATACGTTATTAGATACTATCATTGAGAACGAAGCTAATCAGATTAGTTTAGAGGATAACTACTTGGCTATAAAAAAATTACTGATGGATTACCATCCTCAGAAAGAAAAACCTTATCAGATTCAAACGAAAGTTTTGACCGGTGAGACAGCTGAAGAGTTACAACGAATATTGAATCATTATCTAGATGCGCTATCTTTAGGGAAACGTCGATCTGTTATTGATATCAAGTATAGTACGATGGAGCAGGGTGCGTCTGGTCTATTTGGTGGATTTTTTGGAAATCCAACAGAAAAGGAATATTCAGCTGCGATTATTTATAGAGAGGAAGTAAAAGAAGAATATGAATAAAACATTATCATTGAAATTGTTGGAAAAAAAGAGCATTGGTCTTCTAGGAGTTATGCTTCTTGATTGGCTTGTGAGATGGACCTTGCGCTTACAGAATTATATTATGATTGCACTGTTTATTGGTCTTTTTTTGGGTAGGGGTGTAGGGTTCAATTCGTCAGACTCTGAATTCTTAATTGGTATTATCCTCTTATATTTTCCTATTACCTGGGCTTTTAAAGCTTCTCAGCGTTCAGAAGATAAAATGCAGACCTTCCTATTTACAGCAATGATATATATCTTGGGCTTGTTAGCAATGTCTATGGTTGCAGCTTATTCCATTGAACAAGTTACAAACCCAAATCCTCAATTTATCAGCAATGTTATTTTGGGTCTTGTTTTCAGTACCGTCATCCGCAAAGTAGGTGATGTTATTAGGGTGAAGACTTATCATCGCTATTTATTTAAACACGTTTTGAATAAATCCTATTTTTATCCTGATCAGTCAGATAATAAAATCGTTTATAAAGATTTCTATGAAGATATGACGGTAGATAATCCAGAAACTCGTATGACTCTAGTTAATGTGGGAGCAGTTCAAAAAGCTTATCAAAATTGTGTTACTGTATTTTCTGTGAAGGTAGAAAAAGAGACATACAGTAAGTATTTCGTTAATGCTGTTAATAATCAGCTGACAAGGGACTATGAAGATAAGGAAAGTACTTATCATCTTGATATTATCCTTCTTCCTTTTGGAACAAAGGGTGTATTTGCCTATCTGAAACTGTTATCGTTTTCGATTGTACGCCCAACTATAATTGCTAAAGAAGTTAAATAAGTCTGCTCATAGGAGTAGGCTTTTTCATTTGTCATTTTACTGAAGAAAAACTGCTTATCTCTTAAACTAGAGTTATCAAAAATTTGTGGAGGACGGCATGAATAACACTCATAAGGGAAATTATGGAGTTCCACGTGACATTAATGCAAGAGTTAAAATCATGGGACTCATCATCCTAGATATTGTATTTGTGGGGGGTTCAACGCTATTAGCTTTCGTTTTTGGGACAAAAATTTTTCCTTACGAACAGTGGATGCAGTTCCTAGCCTTTATGGTTTTAACGGCAATTTGGACACTCTATTTAGTTTTACCGACTAATGGTGGTAAGAAGAACTGGAGAACCATATATTTATTCTTTAGAAGACGTAGACACCGTTATATTAGTATTGATCGCATGAAATAGGAGGTAAGAATGGGAATTAGAAAAACAACACCAGAACCTAAAAAACATGGTTTAGGTTCTCGAAGTAAGACTTCGAAGGTAGAAAAAAAAGAAGAACCAAAGCAACCTAAGCTTGGGACTACCTCTGATGTAAAAGTTGCCTTAACACCAGCTCAGCTAGGAAAAAGACCTTTAGGAAGATCTTTATTTAGTCCAGGGCAGTACAAGCAAGAAGCTGTAGATGTTTCCTCAAGTATCTTTGATTTAGATTATAAGCGTATCGTGAATACCAAGGATTACCCTATTGAAATGGTTGATGGAAGCTATATTCAGCTGATGGCTATTCGAGGAAAAGATCTAGATAGTTTATCAGAAATGGCTGTAGTGAGAACATTAATCAGCTTTGAAATGTGGTTATCAACCTTCAGTGCTGATAGACAGATTGTCTCTACAACATTGCCTACTGATACAACTAGTCAACAGCTTGATATTAAGAAGCACTTAAGTAAGGTTAGAACTGAAAAAGGACAGTGTTCACCTAGAAGTAGACGTTATTTGCAGCTGGAAGATAGAGAGAAGAAGCTGATGGAAAACCTAAGTTTCGAGGAACAAATTCAAAATGAAATGTATAACAAAGAATTTGTATTGTTCCTTTATGCGCCTAATCTTAACGAGTTGAACCGACAAGTAAGGTTAGCAATGACGAAGGGGAATAATGATTTTGTTCCCTATCTACTAAGTAAAGAAAAGAAATATCAGATTCTAAAACAATACAATAATCAAAATGAAAAAATTTAGGAGGACTTATGCCAAAACTATCAAAACGTAAACAGAAAAAACTTGAAGCAAACGGCTATGATTTAGATTTTTTAAGTAGAGTCCAACCTCAAGGAAATATTGATTTTCGTCCAGATCGTTATTGGGTATCTGGAGATGGTTATCATACAACGCTTCATTTCTATGAATTTCCGTCAAATGGCATGGAGAGATTCTGGTTGAAAGACCTAATGTTGATTCCTGGAACACTTGCCACTCTAGGTTTTTATCATGCTAATAATAAAGAGATTAAGTACGAACTAACCAATTCCATTGAAGAAAAAGCTACTCGTATTTCTGGTAAGGCTAAACACTCTGAGAACCAACAAGAAATTGATGAGATCAATGAGTTGATGGCGTTGCTTCAGGAATTAAGACGTTCCAACGTTACCATGCTGAAGGCTTACGTGCGTGTCTTTGTTTCAGCATCCACAAAAGAGAAACTCTTTGAAAAGATTGAAGAAATCAAAGACCAGACCTCTAACTATAAGTCTACTATCCTAGCTGGAGAACAAGATTTTGAATTTCATTCAACGTTTACGCCACCAAGTAAACAAGTTGATATGCCCAATAATCGAGAAGGTGCTGTCATGAAGGCTTATGATTTAGCTGGAGGTTTCTTCTTTGACCATACTAACCTTGAAGATAAGCAAGGAACTTACTTCGGATGGACACCAACCAATGGGGCAGTCAACTTTAACTTTTTGGAACGTGACGATAATAGAACACGTTCTTTCATGATTCTATCTGGTAATCCTAAGATGGGGCAACAAACGTTTCTTTTAAAGCATACAGATACTTTGTACGCTAAGGGACATCTTATTCGAAACTTCGATATCGATGGCACGTTTTTAAAACAAACTGAAGAACAACATGGCTTGGTTTTAGACTTAGCTGGTTCAGAAAACCGTATTAACCTTTTCCAAATTTTTGCGACTGCCACTGATGATGATGGTGTAAACGTCGATGAAGAAAAATCTTATAAGGCTCACGTCGAGAAACTGAAAAGTATTTTGAGTGTTCTTAACGACAGTGTTACAGGCGATGATTTAACAACGTTTGGTAATCTAGTCAATGATTTCTATATTGAAAATGGTATCTGGTACAGGAACCCTAAACGTCATTTACATGAGCTGAAAGCAACAAAACTTTATAACGATCAATATCCTGAGTTAGAAGATTTTGTTCTTTTCCTAGAGGACCGCTTGGGCCAGCTGGAAGCAAAAAATCCAAATTCAAGAGAAATTAAAGCAATTACTCGTATCTTCAATACCTTTGATGAGCTAAAGACATCCAATGCGGATATGTTTAACGGTTCAACAGAATTTCAAGATATCAGTTCAGAACAAGTTGTTACTTTTGACTTGAGAGGAGTCAAAGGTAAACTTCTCAATGTTCAAATGCTCTCAGTACTCTCACTTGTTTCAGCTGATATGACCAATCACGGGAAACGTTGTAATGCAATGCTTCAGGAAGATAAAACCTTAACAGAGATGGATATGCCACACACTATTATTAACGTGAGTCAAGCTCAAACATTGATTAATCCACGTTATGAAAAGAGTGTGGAGTCTCTAGCAGATATGATTGAAATCATGTCATCAAACTATGGTGGAATTGTTCTCTCAGTGAGTTCCCTCCAGGGGATTCTCTTTGAGGAAGGTTCTGGTTCTCATAAAGATCCTTATAATATTGCTGTTAAGAAGATTTTCGGGATGATGCAATATCGGGTTTTTGCTCAAACAGATGAAACTACGATCCCACTCTTGGCTAATGCTCTTCGAGGCTCTATGAACCAATCAGAATTGGAGACTTTGCCTAGATTGACAAAAGGGCAACTCTTCATGAATATTGCAGGTCAAGGAAATATTGTATTTAACCAACAATTACTTCAGCCTGAACTTGAACGTTATGGAGAAATCAGATAAGGAGAGAATATGCTAGATAATCAAAACAACCCAGAAGAAAGCAATGAAAATCGTCAGTTGACACCGGAAGAACTGGCTTATTTGGAGCACCTCTACTATAAGGATATGGGCTTTTTTGAAAAGCATTCTGCTAAACTCAAAAATGGTTGGGCTATCAGGAAAGCTATTATGGAACGTGAAAAAGCTTATTTTGGTTCTGAAGAGTCAGATCCAGAACGGATTGCAGCAAAAAAGCAAAGAGATAAAGAGTTCTTAAACCAACTGAAAACTGTAGCAGCAATTGTAATTGGATTCCTAATTTTCTATTTCATTTTACGAACCATTGTTTTTTGGTAAGTGAGGTGATCTAGTGAAAAAATGGATAAAACTTAAGCTTTATTTATCACTTGGTGGTATATTTCTTACAGTTTTTATTATTTTAATGCTCCTCATTGCCATAATCAGTGCTGCTTCTGGTTCGTCTAGTTCTGGTGGAAGTGGTGGAAGTGCTTGTTCTGCTAAGGTAGAAGATGGCGGTGACTCAGATTCAGATTCAGCATCGACAAATCAGGCTTCTTCTGGGAATGCTTCAATTGATTCATTTGTTAAAGAGCATGAAGATGCTTATATTGAATCCTGGGGAGCAGGGGGGTTCCTTCCTAGTGCCTCGATAGCTCAGACAATGGCTGAGGTGTCCTTTTCTCAGAGCGTCCCTAGCTTTGGACAGGCGCATAATATGGGTGGTGTTAAGTGGACAAGCACTGCGACATACCCTAAAACGATTGAGAAATATGGATCTGATGCTGTTTCAGGTGGTGGACCAGGGACTAACGTCGGTGATAATACTGGTGGAGGGTACACCTACTTTAAGGATTTCGATGCTGGTATTGTAGGTAAAGCTGAGTTCATGAGTCGTCAGTCGCTCTATAACAAGGCTATTAACAATACGGACGGTAAAAGTACTCTAGATGCGATTGCGGACGGAGGATGGGCTACAGATCCCTCTTACAAAACAAAACTAGAAGAGCTATATGATTCTCTCGGAACTAAGTATAAATGGCTTGATGAAAAAGCCATTGCAAAGTATGGTGAGAAACCTGTAGACATAGATAAGCTCAATAAAGGGACTTCAGCAGCCTCGGATGGTTCTACAGACTCAGATAGTTCTGATGATTCTGGTTCAGATTCATGTAGCGATAGTGATAGTGGTGGAGCTACAGATGGCACTGGTACCGTTCCTTCAGATGCTACAGCCTGGGGTTACAAACCAGATGAACTTCCTGATAGTTTGAAATCCTTCATCATCGATCCAAGTAAATATGGGCTAAAATATGGTGGTCCAGATGGTTGGGTTGAACATTCAGGACAATGTGTAGACTTAACTGAAAGCTTAGGTAATGCTCTTTGGGGACATACTGGAGTTACTAGTGGGAATGGAGACCAACAAGCTCAGTCTTGGACAGCATTCTTTGGAAATGGCCTAAAAACCAGTCCGAAGAAGGGAGCTATTTTCTCAACTAACCTAGCTAACAACCATACAGGTATTGTTTGCCATGTGTTTGAGAATGGAGATATACTGATAGTTGAACAAAATACACCTTTATCAGGGGTAAGTGCTGGACATATTGATACCTGGAACTATCGTGTAGTCAATAAACAAAGTCAGTCAGACATGGGCTTCGTTTATGCCTATCCAGATGATAAGGAAATGAAGGCAGCTAAAGAATAGGAGAGAATATGAAACAATTACTTGAGTTAATAAAATCTAATTGGCTATTTGTAATGCTAGGTTTATTAGTAGTAATCTTTGCAGTTATTGGGATAGTACGTAATATGCCAGTTAAAGATGAAAATTCTACAAAGACTAGCCAAACACAGCCGTCATCATCGTCAAGTAAGGAAGAAACAGAAGACGAGAAGAACTATCGAAAAGCTAAGTTAGCCTTAGATCATCCATACTCAGAAGCTAGTCAGGCAGATAAAGAGGCAGCCACTCCAAATGTCACTATTGCTATGGATTTTATTACGTCCCACAACAATATAGATGACATGAAAGGTTCCTTAGAAAATCATCTTTACATGAGTCAAAATCCAATGATACAAACAGTTTGGATCGCCATTCATTCAAATGGTTATAGTTATGATCCTTCTCAGCTGGAGGTCCTCAAGAGTGATAATAGCGACGTTGTACAGCTTCTTATGGTTTTTAAGAAGGATGGAGCAAACAAGGTCTATTTCACTGCGAACTATAATACAACAGTCAATCAGATTCAAGTGACACGCTATTTTGGAGGTCCTATTGGGGCAACTTACGGCTAAAAAAAGAGAGCTTTTACAGCTCTCTTTTATTGTCAAACATCTCATAATGTGCTAAACTATAAATATATTTATAAATATAAAAATACGGATTTAAATCATGATTAATAATGGAGGTTAGGTCATGTGGTTCTTTTTTTCAGGGCGTTCCTTTAGACGTCTTCTATTGATTATTGCTACTTGTTACGCAATGTTCTTCTTCCAGAAGGCATTTGGGGCAGACTCACTTCTATTTGCCTTGATTTTCTTAATCACATGCTACGCTGCCCCAGCTCTAGCGATTCCTGTCGGAATTGTGTTACTTATCACGATTGGAAATAATAATTCCTTTGGTTGGATAGCTTCACTGATTGAATATGCTATTGTAGGTATACCGTTAGCTTTTATTGCATTGCTGATTGTTGATCATTTCAGATTTAAGAGACGGAGACAAGGGCCAAAATAAGACTACCAGGCTATGGTAGTCTTTTTCTTATATTCTAGAAAAATAAACTCTTAAAAAATTAGGACAATTATTAGATTTTTAAGATTAATTTAAGCAAAAAACATAAAACAAGGGCTTGTCAGAATGTCGTTTGTGTGTTACAATAATCTCAGTTAGAAAAAACAAGCAAAAAAAAAGCCGTTACAGAATTTTCTGTAACAGTGTTGAGAATCGATCTACCAAATCTTATTCTCTCAGCACTAAGCCCCACGCTCAGCTCTTTTCACTAAGTTATCCTAACTAATTAATATAACGCTTAAATTATCTTAGCCTATAACGCTTAAATTATCTTAGCTTTATCCTTTAACAGTTAAGTTGTCTTAGCTTTATTATCCTTTATGTATATTGTAAGGGATAATGACGATAGTGTCAAGATATGAAAAGGAAATTTTCAGTCATTTTGTCTATTTTTCGTCAAAGACTGTTTTCCTAATTAATACGATATACTTTATAGTTTTGTAAAATATATAAAAATTAATTAGGAGAACAGAAAAGGACTGTTCTCTTTTTGTTTGTTAAAAAAACTAATAATGGAGTTCGAAAATGGGAAATAAGTATTACCAGCAACTGCTGCAAGCTGATCCCACGGGCTTTATCGATCCATTCAAAGATTTGGGAACTTACGATTCAAGGCTTAATAAATTTAAAGAGCCCGTTTCGGAATTGCTGAATCCATTTTCTGGCAGACCATACAGCAAAATCTGGCAGAAAAGAATTGAGACGATGCGAGAAATCTTTATTTCTTATATCAAAAGTACAGCTGATTCAGAAGGGTCAGAATCTAGAAAAAAGAGTGTGGAGGAGAAAGAATCATTAAATATGATTGTTTCAACATACCTGAAACTAGGGTTTCACTTTTCAGACATCGAGAAAAGGATTGATTATGCTCAAGGGCATCTGAGAAATCACTGGTCACGAAAAGACCATATCAAATTTGAAGAACCGGAGTTCTTCTTAAAAGAAGACTTGAAAGACGGTTACTTCAACCCAACTCATCACTTAAGAAAGGAATAACAATGAAGTTTCATAATGATATTTACTCTTTGATTCTAAATCAAGGGGTAAGAACTTATAAATTCAAGAATAGTAAAAATGAGTTGGTCGCAGCTGAAGAAGAGACTAAAGGCTCTATTTTTGGGTATCGTTCAAAAGAAGATATGATTAGCGCTCGTGGTTTTGTGATGACATCAGTAGAAGCTGTAGAAGAAAATGCTAATCAGCTCACTCACTGGACACCAAATGTCTATCGTTTTGGTGCGTATGCGGATAAATCTCGTAAAATTACACGAGGTCACTCTGAAGGGAATTTAAGACAAATCAATACATTTGTTGTTGATTTTGATATTCATTCTGAAGTTGAGTCAATCACTCAGTCAGACATTTTGACAGCATCACTTGATCTGGGGTTCATGCCAACAATCATTATTCAGTCAGATCGTGGCTATCAAGCATATTATGTATTATCTGCTCCAGCTTATATAACAGCAGCAAGTAATTTCAAAGTTTTGAAAATTGCGAAAGAAATCTCCCAAAATCTTCGTTCAAATTTGAGTGAGACTCTTCCAGTTGATATGACATGTAATCACTTTGGAATTGCTCGTATACCAAAAGAAGAAAACGTTGTTTTCTATCACAAAGACTATACTTACGCATTCAAAGAATGGATGGATTGGTCAATGAAGCAGTCAGATTTTCAGTTGATTGCTAAACGTCCAAATCTAAGTATCATTGCTGGTAGTAAAGGGGCTAAACAAATTGATGAGCCCTGGTATAACCTTCTTCTAAAACGTTCAAATATCAAAGGTGCTAAAGCATTGATGGGACGTAACAATGTTCTCTTTACTTTAGCTCTTGCGAACTACTCTTCAGGTGTCTCTCAGAGCGATTGTGAGACGATTTCAGCTCAATTCAATGACCGATTGTCTGAACCATTGACTCAAAACGAGTTAATGAAGATTCTAAAAAGTGCTTATTCTGGTAAGTATGAAGCAGCTAGTCGAGATTATATTTTGATGCTTTGTAAAGCTTGGGTTAGCGAAACCCTAACGAAAAAAGATCTCTTTATTCGTCAAGGATGGACCAAATTCAAGAAGAAACGTGCAGATCGCAAGAATAGTCATTTGCATGAATGGGAAAGCGATGTAATGGCTTATCTAGAGTCCTCAGAGCGATCAGATGCCCCAACAATCGAGACAACAAAAAAGGCTCTTAGAGAGGCTCTTAGCATCCCTGAGAGGAGTTTGGATAAAGTATTGAAGTCCCTAAAAGCAAAAGGGAAGGTCCTCTTCACAGTCAAAGCTGGCCGTGGGGGAGGAATTAAACTTGCATCAATTAAGGCAGTCTTCTTAAATCTTATCCAGCTGAAGAAAGAGACCCAGGAGGCCCGTATGAGCGTTTTATCAGCTATGTTTGAAGAAAGCAAAGGCAAACTTCAATCACTTCTAAAAACAGCCGTAAACGGCGTTAAAGTCCTTGAAAACCCTCATCTTTTTGAGGAGGATATAGGATAAAAAATAAAACCCGCAAACTGCCATTACATTTATATCTATGATTGCTGCCTAGAGAACAGAAAGGGTAAGTGATCAGGATTAGGAAAATAGTTAAGGAGTAGATTGACGATGAGATATATAGCGATATTTAGTTATGAAGAAGGGGATTTTTTAAGAACAGAGGCTGATGAGTTGATGCTTTTTGAGAGTTCTGGATTAGCTTTACAGTATATCAGAGAGCATTTTCAACTGGAAAATAAGAAGAGTAAAACTAGACGATTCTCAGATTCAGGACCTTATTTTGTAGCACCATTTAGGTTACAGAAAGTTGTAGCGTAGAGATTGAGATACTTAATCATTGTGAGAGATTAAGGCTTTTTCGTGATACTTTTTCGAATTAATGAATTAGATTAACATCTACAGGAGGTAGAGAAATGAATTAGGAGGTAGAGAAATGAATTAGGAGGTAGAGAAATGAATTGGAGAATTGTTACTGGTTATTATATTACTGCTCTTGGTCAAGAGTCTGAAAGATATTATTTTAAGACTACAGATGAAACTATAAAAGTAGGTGATGTTGGTTTAACTTTTTATCAAAATAATCAATTGATTACAGCTATTCCAGCTTTGATTCGTATTGAATATATCAGAGAAACAGAGGTTAGTGAGGATGAGTTTTTGGAACAAGAAGTGACTGATCATATTCCTTACTTACCTGTTGTTGGAGTGTATGAATTCAATCCTGAGTTGCATAATAGACTGGAAGATTATTATTTAGAAGTGAAAGATCAGCTGAAAGAGTTGTCTGACATTAATTATGTCCAAAGTAGTATTTTTGATTTCATGGAGGACAATTAATGGTTAATAAAAAAAAGGATTTTCTAGTAGTTGGACTATTTGTTTTTGTTCTTCTTAGCTTTTCATTTGGAATGTTTAAGTGGATTCAGAATTCTAGTAATGATTATGATTCTAGACTTAATGAGACAGTATTGATGTCTGAGAAGAGTTTACCAGAAAACTATAATATTGTTTTTTATCGAAGGGATTGTCCGTTTTGTAAGGCTGGTAAGAAGGCTGTTTTAGAAGCAGCTAAGGAGACTGAAATTAAGACTTATTTTGTTAATGTTGTGACTTCAGACGGTCAGAAAGTTGTGAGTGAATATGCAGTGTCTAAAGCAGCAACTATAGTAGCTGTCAGAGGTCAGAACAGACGGTCATATATCTATGCCTATAAAACTAAGGACGGTAAATTTAGAGCTAATCAAAAGAAGATAGAGGAGGCTTTTCATGATTAAGCTTATAGTTCATTTAATCTTCTGGTTGGTCTTAGCCTATGCATGGTTATTTCCTGGTTTATGGATTACGATTATTACTAATAGAGGTGTGAGAAAGCGGAGTTTTTATGCTTCCCTGGTAGTAATAATGTTCTGTTGGTTTTTCTATCCAAAGAGTAAAGTTGAATTGAGAAGATGGAGGCTAAAATGAAAACAATTGAACGTATGCGAGAATGGCTTCAAGAAAATATTGTTAAGCGAAAAGTAATATTTTTTGCAGTGATATTTACAGCATGGGTAGCACTATTATTTGGTGCTTATACCTCTCCAAAAAGACAGGTCTACACACAAGAACAGTTGATGACTAAACGTTCTTTTTCGAATGGAACAGGAGAAATTGAGATCACTTCTCAAACATATTCACCCAAAACAGGTATCATTGTTTTGGAAATAGAGACCTCAGATATGACTTCATCTGTTGAACGTGGGATAGATCCTAACCGATTAGAATGGAAACTCTATTCTCCAAATCCGTCGTCAGAAACTTCGATGGAAGTCATACCAGTTAGTGACAAAAAGATCTCAGTAATTATTCGTAATGTCCCTAAAAATTTCGGTGTTTTTGCAATGGATATTAAGAATAAATCAGTTAAACTAAATGATGTTAATGTTGACATTTCATCTTCAAGTGATGAGGATAAAACGACAACTAAAAAAGCATCTGGTGAAGATACTGTTCAATTTTTTGTGGCAACTCAAAATGATAAATTGAAGACTAAGACCATCAAAAATATTAGTCGAGAAGACTTTGCGTTAGCTGAAATCAAGAAAGAAAAAGACTTCCAAAAAGGACAAAAGAAACAGCTTAATGATGCTATTAAGAAAATCAAAGACTCAATTTCTGATGATGAAAATACCAAAGTTAGCTACCAAGAAGAAGCGAAATATCTGACTGGAGATGACTTGACAAATAATCAGAAAAATATTGATACTGTAGATACCAGCATTCAAAATAAGAATGAACAAATAGCAACAGCTTCTGATAATGTCAGCAAAGTCAATGAACGCATTACCGCTCTTGAGAAGAAAGAGAAGGCAATAAAAAATGGAACATTTGAGTTTTCAAATGCGATTCAAACCATCAAAATGAAATAGAAAGAAGAGAGTAATATCTCTTCTTTTTTTATGGTTTGTCACTTTACTGAAACTAAAATAGATATGTTTTAAAATAGAAACATACTACAAATAAGGAGGCCTATTATGGCAAGAAAAAACATTTCAAAAATTGATAAAGATATTCAAGCAGCTGAAAAAAAGGTTGAAGAATTGAGAGCAGAACGACGTGAAGCAGAAGAAAATTTTTATAAAGAAATTGGGAAACTTTTCGCCAAAAAAGAGTTTCTCAAAGATGAATCGTTGAGCTTCGAATATCTTATTTCACGATTGAAAAAGGAAGTGAAAGATACTCAGTTAGAGTTAAAATCTCAGAGTAAGCCAACAGAAAATGCTCCTCAAAATTCAAACGAATTTACGCAATAATTTTGTCTAATTTGTTCATTTTTTAGTCCCAACGATCTAGTTTTCAACCAGCAAAATTGACACACATCTTACGTATGGCGGGCAAAAACTCGACACACAACATACTCATGAGTGTGTGTTATATGTAGGTGCAACCGAGAAAATTACCGGGACGGGAAACGTTGATACTATCAACATATCACAGCATGTGATATCAGTTTCCCTTATGCTCTTTTTTGACCTTTTAGGAGGGTAAGTGGCATTAGTCCACGTTTACTCGACGAAAGTCAAAAAAACCGCAAAAGTCGAAAACTTGTTTTCGGAAACGTTGCGAGGTTTTGGTTTTCTTTTTTGCTTCTTTTTGGAAGGAGGAAATTTGGAAAAAATTATGGTTTCAAATCGAAAAAATAGAATTGAAATTCGAGGGCTTTCAGATCAAGAAATTGATTACTTAAAAGTCCTTTCTCGAAAAAATAATTTTAATTCATTTAATAGCTTTTTGGTTACGATGTGTCGTGAAAAAATAGAGAATGGCCAATTTAATCAGGCTAATAATTTATATGTTGCAGCAATAGAAAGTATGAGGGAAACTTCTCAACATACTCTTGAATTAGTCGAAAAACAAGGTAGACAAATTTCATCTCTAGAGGAGTCAATATCGAACTACGCCCAATATATTTCTAGATGGTTAGAATATGAAGGAATGGTAGAAACTGATGACTAAAAACTTTGTGGTAAGAAAAGTTCCTGATGATATCTTTGATCAACTACATACAATATCAGACAAATATAATTATGCTAGTTTCAATGAGTTCATGTTGGCACAAATTTATAACATAGTAGTAAATGATGGCCTTAATGCTTATCAAAATAAGTTTGTAGAAACGCTAAATGAAATCAAATTGAATCAGAAAAAAATCATCGAACAACAGTTAAAAAATGAGGTAGCGATGGTGGGACTAGATGCCAAACAAGATTTGATAAAAGATCTAACTCTTGATTGGCTTAGTTTTATGGATGATGTTGATGCATTAGCTGCTGAACGATCAGCAGGAGGAGAGTAATGAAGAGAGGAAAATTTTTCTTTATAGCTATCATTTTTATAGCTATCATACTAATCCAACCAGGAAATAGAGAAAGCCTTAAGTCGTTATTGACTCAAAATGATATAGCGACACAATTTGGTTGGGGCCAGCTGGCTGAAGAAAAAAAATTTGAACTTGATGAAGAGCATGATGTTCAAAATGCCCAACTTAAAAATAAAGTATATGATGGTCAACAAGTCATTATTGTGAATGATAAAGCCCAGTTTTCTGAGTCCGATTTGACTCTGAATAAAGGAAGTTGGGAGCATTACTCTGAACTTGATTTTTTAAATAGGGTAGGACAAGCGGATGCAATGTTAGGCAAAGACTTGTTACCTCAAAAGTCCCGTGGAGACATATCTTCAGTAAAACCTACTGGCTGGAAAAATAAAAAGATTGACTTTAATGGTCAATCGGATTATCTTTATAATAGGTCACATTTAATCGGTTTTCAATTAAGTGGTCAGGATGCTAATGTAAAAAATCTTTTTACTGGTACACGGGCTCTGAATGCCAATTTTGAAAACGAAAAAAATTCGATGGTTTATTATGAAAATAAGGTTGCGACTTATATTAAGTCTACTGGACATCATGTTCGTTATCGAGTGACACCTATTTTTAAAAATGTTGAATTAGTTTGTCGTGGTATACGTATAGAAGCACAAAGTGTAGAGGATGATTCTCTATCTTTCGATGTCTACCTTTTTAACGTGCAACCAGGATACTCGATAAACTATTTAACTGGAACGTCAAGCAAGGAGTAAAAAGGGGGCGTATATGGTGAATGACGTAAAAAGTATTAGGAAGAATTTTTATTTCACTGAAGAAAACAGCAAGAAATTAGATCTTATTGTAGATTATCTACAAAATAAGTCACACTTAGGAGAGGGAAGAAATGTCTCACAATCTATTATGATATTGATAGAATTTTTCTATTACTTTATGATTGAGACTGCTGATCCATCGTTAAATTATCATCAACGTTTCACTCAACTTTCTGATAGACATCAATCAATGATTGATGAAGTAAAAAAAGAGAATCGTCAGCTTAAACGTCAACTTGATCAATTGACTTATTTAGCTCTTGCTAATTTCCATGCTGCAAACAATCCAAATTGGCAAGCAGAGGAACTAGAATCAGTTGAATCAAGTTATGATCTTGAACAAAAGCAATTATTGGATCGTATTGCTGAATTGATTAAAGAGGATAAAGATCGAGGGCAAACCCAAAAGCACTCACATAAATCCAACTAGAGGTAATTAATTATGAGTAGTCCAAATATTACTTTTATGCTTCAGTATACTGGTGCAAATAGCCAATTTGTAGACTACACAAACCGTAAAGAAGCAGTTGATATTCAGAATGAGATGAATGAAACTCAGAAGGAACTTTTGAAGGAGCTTGGTCAGGAAAAAGTAGATCAAATCCTCTCGGATGTCCCTGAGCAGTCACTCAATTTCACTGAGTATATTAATTATATGAATCGTTCTTACGCTACTGAAAAGCAGACTAAAGAACTAACTGCTGTCTTCAATCAAGATAAGAATCATCTATCAGTAGATGAGGTCAATCAGCTGAAAAAAAATTTGGAGAGAGCCTATGAGAATGGCTCTCTTCTTTGGCAAGGTGTAGTATCATTTGATAATGAATTTTTGGCTGAACAAGGTTTATACGACTTAGCGACAGGTCAAGTCGATCAAGCAGCTATTAAGAATGTACTGAGGGAAGCAATGCCTCATCTCATCCAACGTGAAGGGCTTTCTGATGATGCTTTCTGGTGGGGAAATATTCATCTCAATACAGATAACATTCATATTCATTTTGGCTTGTCAGAACTTCACTCTAACCGTGATAAAATCTTTTATCAACCGAGAGGAAGAATGGAGTATAAGGGTAACTTCTCACAGAAGTCTATTAAGGGCCTTAAAAGTGAAATTTTTCATGGCTTACTAAATGATCAAACGAGAAGCCAACTTTTGAGACAAGAGCAGGTCCTGGCCAACCTTAAAACAGATCTTCTAAAAAATGTTTTAGTAGATCATCAAGTGTCTCGGCCGGCTGAAAAAAAATTTTTGGAACAGGCTTATAATCACTTGCCTCAAGATAGACAGTGGTCCTTTAAGTCAAATGCCAAAGATTTTGCGGTTAGCAAGTTCTTCATCAATCGCTATCTAGATAGTTATTTTGAGAACGAAGGAAAAGAAGTCTATCAAGACTTTTTATCTGAGACTAGAGACTTTCTAGAAAACTATAGACAAGCTTATTCAACTGAAAAAAATCAAGCTTACGAGAAAGTTAGATATGTTGATGGCCAAGCGGTCAAAACTGAGGCTCATTCTAAAGGCTTTGATGTAGATAAACTGGTAAAGAAAAGGGAACAAGAGCTTAGAGAGCGTTTAGGAAACACGATTCTAAAGCAATTTAAGGAAGGTGTCCCAACATTACAGTCAGATTCAAATATAGAATCAAATTTACATCGCTTTAGTCCAGGTAACAGGAAGCGACTTTTAGAGCAGAATCCTGATATTTCAGCTGTAAATGACTCAAAAGCTTGGGAAAAACAAGGTTATAAAGTACGAGAAGGAGAGAAACCTTACACGATTTTAAAACCTATCTACCAGGAATACGATAAAGATGGTACTGGTAAGGGCTCCATTATTGGTTATAATAAGGTTCCCGTTTATGATATCTCTCAAGTTGAATCAAATATCAACGATAAGCAGCTATCGATGAAAGACCTCTCTTATTTTTCAACTGATCAACTTTCAGAATTGATTGATGCTGCTAGAAAAAAAGAAGATTTGTCTGAGAAGGAACGTAAGGAACTTGGTCTATACAGATATGCATTGTTTCAAAAGAATGTAGAGATAGAACAAACTAGGCTCAAAGTTCTTTCTAAAGTTGCTGATCAATTTAAAGCTTTGCCTCAAGATCAGCCTTACTTGGATTTCAAAAAGACAGAGCTTAATAATCGTCTTCGATTGACTCAACTTCAGTTGAAGCCTAATTATCAGCTTTCAACAGCTGAAAAAAAAGAAAAGCAGATGCTTTCTACTCTCTATATTGAACCTGAAAAGCTATCAATAAAGCTGGCTAGTAGTCAAAAAATTAATCCGTCCTTGAATCGACTGGATCAAGAGATGAAGCTAGTCAGTCAAGTGAGAGATCCTCACTTAATTTCATTGTTTAGTAATGAGGGGACCAAAGAAGATTCTATTTTAGCCTTAAAAGCTCGAAAGAATATCCTTGAGGTTAAAAATGACATCTATCAAAATAATAAAAAGTTGAAAGCTTCTGAAGACAACGAAAATCAGGAATTGAAAGTTATCAATGCTAAGAAATTCCAAGATTTAAAGCGTTTATATAGTGTTTTGGATAAATCTAACACTAATGAAAAGGATAATAGTCGTATGAACCAGTTGAAGCAGCAGGTCTCAAACACTATGCAGAAGGATCAGCAAGCTCGAAGAGCGAACTTGCAGCGGAATCATGGAGCTATGAAGGCAACTGATGATTTTATGTCTGGCTTGTCAGCTGTTCTGAAGGACTCAAGTAAAGAAAATATAAACGCCCTTAAATCAAGAGATCGTCAACGTCGTCGTGAAGAGGAAGAAGAACACTCTCAACAGCTATAATTTTTTATGCTCCTGACTATGTTCAGGGGCTTTTTTAAGTTTTCAATTGTCACCTTACTGAATTTATTGCCATTATCCCTTATAGTAGACAAAAAAAGTGAGGTGATTATATGACTACTTATTTTCCAAGTATTGAACCTGGTGAGTTAGATTTCAATGAGGATTGGCTTGTTGAGAGTCTAGATGAAAATTCTCAGATAGTAACATTTGTTGGTCAGGGCAAAAATCAAGAATTAGCTATTGAAATGCCTTATACTGCAATCGTTGATAGTTCTGACTCGCTTTCAGTCGGTGAATTGGTTCATCTACCTAAAGAGCTATTTATTGTCTCTCAGGAAGGTGATGCGAAAATTGATGATGTATTTTAGGGAGAAGTAAATGGCAAGTTATACCAAAGAAGAACGTCAAGCAAGGAAAGACTACGCTAAGAACCGTTCAATTATTGAGGTTGCTGAAGGCTTAGGGATGGAACTCGTTCGTTCTGGCCGTGATTTTAGATGGAAAGAACACGATTCTATGGTTCTATCGCCTGAAAAAAATCTTTGGAATTGGTTTTCTCAACATAAGGGAGGAGATACAATTGCTCTAGTCCAAGAAATTCGCCAGATAAGCTTCAATCAGGCTGTTGAATTTATTAATGATGGTAATTACCAGGAAGCAGCAACCGAGGTACAGACTAAAGAGACATTTTCAAATTATCTCGAACCTTATGAAAAACCTTTTGAGGAAGGTCGAGCCTATCTTAAAGATGTTCGTGGGCTTTCAGATGAAACCATTGATTTTTTCTATGATCAAGGTGCTATGACACAAGCAGATGCAAAAATTGGAGATGCTATTGTTCCTGTTATTGTATTTAAAACACTTGATCATACTGGAAAGATGGTCGGTGGCAACCTTCAAGGGATTGTTGAGAATAGAGAACTTTATCAAAAACATGGCTATTTCAAAGGTATCATGAGAAACTCTAATGGGTTCAATGGTTTTTCAGTTGATATTGGAAAGCCAGAACGCCTTATATTTGCTGAAAGTCCAATTGACTTGATGTCATACTATGAATTGCATAAGGACCAGCTGGAAAATGTTCGTCTTGTTTCGATGGATGGTTTAAAAGAAGCTATTATTGGGACTAACCTTGTTCGTTTAGAGTCTGAGCTTCAAGGGCGTAGGATTGCTGATCAGTGGCTATCAGATGATTCTCATCCACTAGATGATGCTGTTAAGAATGGCTACTTTTCAGATGGAAAACATGGCGATATTATTACTCTTGTTGTCGATAATGATGAGGGTGGTCATGAATTTATTAATTCGTTGCAAGATAAAGGCGTAGGATTAGTTGCAGATCTTCCTCCTGAAAAACCTGGAGAAATTAAACAGGATTGGAATGATGTATTAAAAGCTAGTAAGTTTGACAACCAAGAGATACAAGAGGAAGAGAAGATATTACCAGCAACAGAAATCGATCAAGGATCACACAATCAAATTGAGGATACAAAAAAAGCTCCTGAACATATTCAGGAGCAAATAAAAAAGGAGAGGACTTCTTGGTACATGGGGTCTTTACAGCCTGAAGCTGAAGGCAGTCCCTCACCCGAAGTTACCGAAGCAACTTCCTTTGAACGCTCTGTTACCAGACGTCCTACGGTATCCTCTCGCTATATAAATATTAGCATAAAAGATGGCTTTAAGTCAAGAGAAACAGCCAAACAACACTCTATTACAGAAACTGGTTTGAGTAAAATTAATAGGTATGGTAGAGAGATTCAAGATGCTGCTATTTTCTATAGGGATGAGTTAGCTCATTCTACAGTAAGTTATTTCACTTCAAATGGGGATATAGCTCAAGTGACTTTCAAGGAAGGTAACTTTATGCATCTAACCGGGATTGAACCAATTGGTAAGAATGGTAGAGGTATAAAACCTACTAAATTCCTGCATGATTTTGCTAATGGTGGTGATCTTGTTTATGATGATATTCTAATTGATAATAATGAGGCTGCTTTTTCTAAAATAAAAGTTTTGCCTGATCTTGCGGTTGTTTTTGAAACAAATGCCTTTTATTTTGACAATTTACAGGACATTAAACGCTATAGGAAAAATAGCATGGATAGTCTAATCAAGTCAGATGATAGAGATATCATGTTACTTTTCAGATCAACTCATGGTGAAATGGTTCCAGTATCAGTTTTTAAGGCGAGAACAAAACTAGTTAATGAACTAGACTCAGCTAATAAGAACGAGATTATTGGTATTTTTCGTGAACGAGACGGTAAGATTGAAAAAATGGCCATTAATAGTGAATTTGTCAAAGATGATGGCCAAGAAATGCTCGAAACATTAAGAAGCCTGAAGTCCATGAGTGAGGGTGAAATAACTCTCAAAAATGAGGATAATCCTAGTCCTGAACAAGTAACTGCATTTACTAATGTTCTTGATGCAGTCTACAACGTCGGACGATCTCCACTTGATCGAGTACCAGAAAACACCCGTTCAGCGTGGGAACACTTTTATCAGATGGCTGCTGAATTAGATAATGACTTTGATGATATTGTAGAACGAGCATCTCAGGATGGCTTGTTAGACAAGCAGTCAGATTTTTATAAAGAGTATCAATCAGATATAAATTATAACGAGAATTATCAAGTACGAGTGAATTGGGCTGAGAATCACGAGCTAGGGCCAACACTATCTTTTTCGGATGAGAGTCAATACGGTTTAAATATTGATTACAAAACATTTGTTAAAGAGGTTTATAAAGCTAATCAAGAATATTTTCAAAAACATCTTGATAGTATCAATGATCCAGATAACTATATTCCGGTTACCAAGGTTAGTTTTGACCTCTATGGACCTGGCGGCCAGCTTTTACAGGAACGAGTACGTTATAATATTGCTGAAGAAACTGATACTATTTCTAAGAAAGTTCATAGTACAATTCCAATTGAAGACGAAAATCAACTTTATAGGCTAGATTTGAAGGCAATTTCTGGACTTGGTCTATCAATGCCGCAAAATTTAGCAGATGAAATAGAAACTACTTCAGAAGAACCATTGTTAGATACTCCAATTGAATACAGTTCCCCTAAAACAGAAGTTAAGCAAGGAATTGCTGAAAGAGTAGAACAACTACTGGCTCAAAGCCGTCTTAAAGCTTCTACACCAGCCCAAGAAAAGTCGGCTGAAGAAACACCTTCATTACCTTCTGAACCTGCGGTTAAGGACAATTTAGAGGGTAATTTGGAGCATAAGAGAGGGGAGGTAACAGATAACTTCCCTTATCAAACCGCTTCAGCTGAAGAATTAACTCAACAGGCTATCAAAGCGATTAGGAATTACACAAACAATCCAGATGAACTAAAGGAATATTTAGATTTCATGTCAAACTTCCCTAAATACTCACCTTTAAATACAGCTTTGATAAATGAGCAATGGAAGGGAGCTAATGCTGTAGCAACTTATAACCAGTGGAGACAACTTGGGGAGCGTTTAGGTATTGATAAGGATGACGTGAAACCTTTTAATATTGTTTACCATAACAAGCGGACGGGCGAGAAGAATGAAGTTAAACATGAAGGCCTAAGTGTCGCAGCTGGCCAAAAAGGCCAAATAAGACTTTTTAGACCAATGATGACGAAAATGATTCCTGTCTTAGATGAAAATGGTCAACAAGTAAAAAATGATAAGGGAAATCCAAAATTCAAACCTTACTCAACAGCAACTGCGGATGAAAATCAAGCAGTGAAACTTGGTCAGCTGGATATTAGGGAATTTCAAGTGAGAGATCCTAAGACTGGTAATCCTAGATACCTTCCTTTCACTGTCTTTGAGCTATCTCAAACTAATATAAGGCCTGAGAGCCTCCCTAAACTTATGCCTAATCGCCATTACAACTTTGACACTGACCAGGTTAAAACTCATGAGGTTCTTCAGGGGCTTCGAGATTATGCCGAAAAAATCGGGGTTCGTGTTGAGAAAAGTGATACTCTTGGAAATGCTAAGGGATCTTTTTCACCAGATCAACAGGTTATTAAATTGAATGAGGGTAATACACAAGGTGAAATGATTGGAACATTCATTCATGAGCTTGCTCATGCATCTCTGCATAATCCTAAGTTTGAAGGTTTCTATAAAAAAGATGTTCCAATAGAAGTGAAGGAATTAGAAGCTGAGATGACAAGTTATATTACGTCCAAACACTTTGGATTAGATACATCAGAAAAAGCTATTCCATATATGGCAGGGTGGACTAAGAAACTTTCCAAATTGTCAGATAAGGAGCTTGAAGATTCAATGAAACGAGTTCATCAAACCAGTAAGAATATGATTTCAGCTGTTGAAGTTCACACACGCCCCCTGGAACGGAAACTGTCAAAGTCAATGAATTTAGATCCTAATATGGGCTTTTCAGCAAGCATAAAACCATAAGAAAAAGACTCATCCTTAGAGTCTTTTTCTGTTATTTCAAGAATAGTTATATAGATTATTCCTCTTTATCTGTAATATAGAAAACAGAAAATATAACCCAATATACAAGATAACATCCCACGTATAGTATGAAAAGAAAATAAAATGGTACTAGAGTGAAAGTGATGTTAACAACCGATAAAAAGAAAAAGGCAGTTGAAAATAGATTAGTTACCATGCACATAGCTATCCAAAGGTAATAAACTTTTTTCTTTTTCTTTTTATCATCTGTCATCACATATAGAAACACAAAAGAAATTGCATTTGTAGCACTAATACTTGATAAAAAAATTAGGAATGATGAAGCGTTATTATCGTTAGTCAAGAATAAGATACCAGCCATTGTTACCAGACAGGAAAATAGCTTTTGTGATATCATTTTAAAATTGTTATTCAAGTATAAATTTACGGTTTCTGACTTTCCATTACCTTTTATTTTTAAAAAGAGAAAAAAAGCCCGAAAAACTACTCCAAAGACTATAAGAGATAGCCAAAACTTAGGATTTGCTTTTATTAAAATTTGTAAAAACCAGTTCTGTTGACCAAAGAATTTCTCTGAAGCTTCTATAAATAGAAGACATACAGGTATCCATATTGAAAGACAAGAAATTACAGTATTATTCTTCGTAATGCTTTGAATTGTTTTTTCCATAATGTAACCCCTAATAAAAAGATATTTTGTGTGAACACTTAGATATGTTAACACAAAATATCTTTGTAAAACAATACTATTCAATAGTTTATTCCAATTTTCAAGAAATGATATTTTTTGTTTATCTTTACTCTATTTGTCGCTTTAGCCTTCTTTGTCATCTTACTGAAGAAAATATGTTTATCTCTTAAACTAGAACTACAGTAATAAATGAGGAGGGAATATGAAAACTTTAATTCTGGCTGAAAAGGATAATCAAGCGGAAGCATACGCCAAAGCTTTAGGAACATATCAAAAAGTCAACCATATCTATATAATAACTGAAACTCCGTATCTGGAAGGAGAAGTTCATATTGTAGCTCCAGAAGGTCATCTCTTTGAATATATGGATCCAGAGGACAACTGGAATTTAGATAAGCTACCACTGCTTGATTTCTCTTTTAAGATGCAGCTGAAAAAAGGGAATGTTCACCAGCAACGGTTTAATCGCATCTATCGTGAGGTGGAATGGGCAGATAAAGTTATTATAGGGACTGATTCGGAACGTGAAGGAGAACGTATTGCCTATAGCATTTTATCTAGGATTCCAGATGGCATTAAGAAAATATCGAAACGGATTTGGGCTCAAACGTTGTCCCCAAGAGGATTAAGGGAGGCATTTAAGAATCTGAAAGATCCTTCAGAGACTTATGATCTCTACTTAGAGGCTGAAGCACGTGCACGATCAGATTGGCTCGTTGGAATGAATTTATCCCCACTTGTAACACTAGCTCTACAAAATCAGAATGTTTTAGCTAAAGGAAAAGGTAATTCTCTTTCAGTTGGCCGTGTCCAAAGTCCGACTATTCGACTTGTGTGTGAGAATGATACAAAAATTCGTCAATTTCAACCACAACCTTATTGGAAACTCTTTTTAGAGGATAATCAATATCAGGTAAGTTTTGCGGGAGCAGAGAAATTTGAATCAAGTGAACAGGCTCTTCAGACGGCTAGGACACTAGATAGAGTTGCTGAGGTTCTTGATGTAGTAGAAGAAGATGTTGTTAAAGCACCACCTTCACTTTTTGATACAGCTAGTCTTCAATCTTATGCCTCTAGCCATTTAAAGATTGATACTCAACAGAGCTTAGAAATTCTAGATAAGCTATACCATGAAGGAGTGCTAAGCTATCCACGAACAGGCTCATCTTATATTACCGTTGATGAATTTGACTATCTTGTAGAGCATATTTCCGCCTATAAGAAACACCTTGGCTTGCCTATCAAAGTAGATTACTTAGAACCACGTCAAACTCATGTTGATCCGGAAAAATTAGATGAAGATAGTCACTATGGATTAATACCGACTGAAAAATTACCGGACCTTTCTCAGCTGTCGAAAGAGGCACGATTGATTTATGAAGCTATTGTCAAAAGGACCTTGCTGATGTTTGCTTCAAATTATCATGGCCAAACGCAAAAGGTAGTACTTGGTAATCAAGGTCATCTCTTTAAAGCACAGGTTAAGCGAACGATATCTTCAGGGTGGGCTGAATGGCATGGAACTAAGCCTAAAAATGATGTTCAGCTACTTCCTTATAGAGTAGGTCAGAAAATAAACTGTCTATCTGGAGTTCAGGAACTATCAACGAAACCTCCAAAACGGATAACGGAGGCAGAGCTCTTTGGCAGTGTGCTAAAAAAATATGGATTAGGAACACCAGCAACTCGAACAGCTATTTTCCAAAAGACGTTAGATATGGGCTATATCAGACGAGATAAGAAAACTGGTCAGTTGTTCCCTGAGAGAAAAGCCTATGTTCTAGTTAACTTTATGTACAATAATGAGTTTTCTAATCCTGAGACTACAGGGGGATGGGAAGACTTTCTCCATCAAATTGGCCAAGGTAAATTGGAACCAGGAGAATTTGTCGATGCTATCAAGGACAAGTTAAGAGAACAAGTTGAGGCAGTAAAAGAAGGAGGTCACTTTTGACAGAAAAAAGTAAAACGCCATTACTAGATAAATACACTGAAAACTTATCTGAGAAGGTCTCAAAAAAACCAGATGATTTTACGGTTTATGGTAGAGATGCTGAAACAAATCATGTTATCATTTCTCTTCTCAGACGGACTAAGAATAACCCTATTTTAGTAGGTGAGGCTGGAGTAGGAAAAACAGCTATTGTCGAAAACTTAGCACTCTTAATTCACCGTGGATTGGTTCCTGACCGACTGAAAAAAGCAACTGTAAGGTCACTAGAGCTTTCCAGTTTGATGGGAAGCGATGATGGTGGATTTGTCGCAAAGTTTAAAGGGATTATTGAGGAAGCTATTGCAACATTTGGAGAAACGCTTCTCTTCATCGATGAATTTCATACCATTGTTGGTGCTGGTGGAACAGAAGATACAGCACTTGATGCAGGGAATGTCATTAAACCAGCTCTTGCCCGTGGAGAAATTCAATTGATTGGTGCGACAACACTAGATGAGTTTCATGAGTATGTCGAAACGGATAGGGCCTTGGAACGTCGTATGCAACCAATTATGGTTAAAGAGCCTACAGTTCCTGAAGCTATTACTATCATTGAGTCAGCTAAAAAAATATATGAGTCTTATCACCATGTCACAATTACTTCTGAAGCCGTAGAGCAAGCTGTTAAGTTATCAGCTCGATATATTACAGATCGTTTCTTGCCAGATAAAGCCTTTGATTTGCTTGATGAAGCAGCAACAATCGCAAACGTTGAAGGTTCTGATAGTGTTACAGATAAAGATATTGCTGAGGTCCTTAAAGAAAAGACTGGTATACCATTAACAACGATTCTAAAAGGAAACCAGGAGCGATTAGAGATGCTTGAGCCTACTATACGCAAGCGTGTAAAAGGACAAGAACATGCTATCTCATTGATGGTAGGAGCTATTAAGATTGCTCAAGCTGGTTTGCAAGATGAATCTAAGCCTTTGGTCAGTGCTATGTTTTTAGGTCCTAGTGGATGTGGGAAAACTGAATTAGCGAAAGCTATTGCTGAAGCTCTATTTGATGATGAAAATGCGATGATTCGTTTTGATATGTCTGAATATCAAAGACAAGGGGATGCTATCCGCTTAATTGGGGATCCAAAAACTAAATCAAAAGGCTTGCTGACAGAACAGGTTAAGAGAAAACCTTACTCCGTGTTACTCTTTGATGAGGTCGAAAAAGGGCATCGAGAGGTTCATGACTTATTGCTTCAGGTTTTAGATGATGGACATCTAACTGATAGTAGTGGCCGAAAAATTTCATTTAAAAATACTATTGTTATCCAGACAACCAATGTTGGTTCACGAAAGGTTATTTCAACAGTTGAGACTAAGGGGCCTATTAGTGAGCTTAATATGAAAGATCTCAGACGTTTCGATAAAACGATGGAAACAGAGTTAAAAACGATTTTTCGTCCAGAATATTTGAACCGTATTGATTACAAAATTACTTTTGATATGCTTAATCGCCCAATCATTAAGGAAATCGTCGGAAAAAATCTAGAAAAACTTGAAACTAAGTTAGAGAGACAGGGGATGTCTATCAGTGTTTCTCAAGATGTTATTGATTATCTAGCAGATAACGGAACAGAACCAGAAAATGGAGCTCGTCCATTGGCTCGTCTTATGAAACGGGTTATAGAAGCACCTATTTCTGATGAAATTTTGAATTTACAAGGTGATGATAGATCTGGGAAACGCATTTCTGTATGGGTTGAAGGTCAGAATGATGATGAACGTCGAAATGACGAAAGACGACAACTAAAATTCAGCATAGAAACACCGTCATTATTTGCTGAATAATTTTTTGTGAAAAGTGATTTGTCATCTTACTGAAAAAAATTTTATTATCTTTTAAACTAAATTTATCAAATATTTGAGGAGGACTTATGTCACAAATGAAAGTTAAAAATTGTATTGCTAAGGTCAAAGCTAAAAAGGAAGCTTTTATCCTTGGATTAGGAATGTTTCTCTTAAACCTACCTGTAACTGCCTATGCTGATGATCCCTTTGCAAAGACTCAAAATGTAGCAGATCAGGCTACTACAAAGATTCAAGGGATTAGTTTAGCATTATTCACAGTTGCTTCTGTTGCTGCCGGTCTATGTTATGGATTGGGAGGTCAAGAGACAAAGCAAAAAATGAAAAAACATGCTGTATCGATTATTGTTGCTGTCATTGTTGTAACGGCAGCACCAGCATTTCTAGTATGGCTTAAAGGATTTATTGGGGGGTGATTAAATGGCATTTCCAACATTTGGGAAAAAGAAGGAAGTTGCTATCCCAGATGATTGTTTCGTAGAAATTGTTTGGAATGATGACCAAAATCCCAATAAACTAGATAATCTTAAAGCTATTATTGATGCTATCGATCAAGAAGTACTGGTAGAAAGTCCAACAATGCTTGCTGATACATTGCCTTATGCAACGTTTATTCAAGCAGAAGTGCTGTTTACTAGCATCAAGCAGAGCTTTGATAGTTTCCAGCTGAAGAAAGTTGGGATTTGTCGTAGAGACAACGGAAAGATTGTTGATGATGGAGAAGTTTATGCGAGTCCTTTTGTGATTGGTCAAGATTACCAGGATTTACTTCGACCACTCATGCATGCAATATTGTATGATGATGCGTTTAAGATTTTTACATACGCTGAGAAGAGAGACTACTTCACAGATGATATCTTTCCATTCTATACAAGAAGTTTAGGTGTCTCTTCAACTCAGATTCCACAGTTTCCAGCTGATGATGGCTCACATAAAGTAGAGGAATCATCAGAGGGAATGCAAGATTATCAAGTTATTGATGATGAATCTGTTCCTAAAATTACAAACCAAACAAGCATTGAACCTTCTAAATGGCAAACAAAATTAACGTATGGTTTTGGTGCTGTAGCTGTGCTAGGTCTAGTGCTATCAACTGTTGCAATATCTTCTCTAAAAGATAAGAATGAAAAGATTAATTATTTGCATAGTCAGGTTGAACAACTAGAAACAGTACAGAAAAACGAAGGAAAAGTTGATCTTTTTGTTCGATATCTTTTACCGAATCTCTATTCTGGAGATAAGAAAAACCTTAAGGACTTTCTTGATTCTGGAAACAGTAAATATACGAAGGCTGAGACAGGAAGCATTCTATCTGTAATCCAGGAATCAGTTTCAGTAGAGGATAATGTTTATCATGCAACCTATGTAGTTGCCATTTCAAATGGTGACGATAAGACTCAAAGTAAACGTATTGAACTAGAGTTTAAAGCTGATAAAAAAGCTCGTTTTGGCTTTAAGCTAACTGAAGAACCAGTTATCAAGGATTTTGAATAGGAATTATAATGATATTTAATCAGAGAAAACAAGTGAGAGCGCCAGTAAATTAATGGTTAGCTTTCACTTTAAACATTTAACTTAATTTTCAGGAGGAAAACATGTCTAAAAAAATTATTTTTTCGGGCCTTTTGGTCTCTACATTAGTTCTTGGAACAGCAACATCATTTGCTGATAGTGTAAGTACAGTTGATAGCTCTACTCCAGTTCCTGGAGTAGTAACAACTAAGCCTTCAAAGGATAAAGATAAGGATAAAGACAATAAGGAAGTAGCAGGAAATTCTTCAAACAATTCAACTACTCCAGTTGTTCCAGTATCCCCAACTACCCCAACTACTCCAACTACCCCAGCAACACCATCAAACAATGAGAACAAACCAGAAGCTCCAGTTGCGACTGAAGATAAGAAAGTAGAGGATTCAACAGCAGCATCTACAGATACTACTAATGATAAACCAGCACCATCTGAGACTACACCAAGTTCTCAACCGGCAGAATCAACTACACCTTCATCTTCTGCAACGTCATCAAATGGTATCAGTTTGTCACCAGATGATATTACAGAAGCTCCAGCACAAGGTAGCGATGTAAAACCTTCATCAAGTGCATCTTCACAGCCGTCATCTTCAACAGCATCATCTTCAAAAGAAACTGTTCCGGCTTCTGATCAACCGTCAACATCAGTAGCTCAAAAAGCTAAGAAGACTGAAGCTACTCAAGATCCTAAAGCTACTCAAGATCCTAAAGCTGCTCAAACTCCTAAAGCTGAACCTTCAAAGAAAGCTACAGCTCAAGCTCAACAAAATGAGCCTACACTTCCAAGCACTGGAGAAAGTGCTGGTTTGACAGGTATCTTTGGAGTGGTTGTTAGTTTGTTTGCATTGGCTTTAGTTAAAATGAAGAAGTCAACTAACTAAATTACAAAAAGAAAAGCCCTTTGGCAGAAGGGCTTCAGACAATATTTAAAAAAATAAGTCATCAGGAGAATTATAACATGGAAAAATCAAATAAAAAAGTCTTCGGATTTCCTAAGACTAGTATCGGACTTTGTGGAGCTGTCCTTGGGACAGCCCTTATTGCTTCAGTTGCTGTAGGAACGAACGCTTCAGCTGATGAGGTATCTAATGCACAAGCAAACAATACTACAAATGCTACAGTAACAACTGTAGCATCAGCAACAACAACAACACAGAATAACGAAGCTCCAAAGGAAATTCCTTCTTCAGTTGAAAATGTTACTCAATCTGAAGCTGTAGATACTGTAAATAATGCACAGTCTACCTTGGCATCTGATGTAAAAACAGCGCAAGACAAAGGTGTCACAGTAAATGAATCTACCAAAAAGGAAGAAGTTGTTATCAATGATGACAATGCGACTGAAAAGACTAATGAAGTCTTGGCAGATCTAAAAGATCAAGATCAGACAGTTAAGAATGCTCAAGAAAATGTTGAAGCTGTAGATAAGAAAGCTGAAGCTTTGGCCACTTCAACAGCAAATGTTGATCAAGTTAAAAAAGATGCAGATAAGGCTGGTGTTCCAGTAACGGTTACTACAACAGATAGTAAACCAGAATACACTTCTACTGAAGGACTTTCAGGAAAAGACCTACGTGATGCTCAGGATCGTAATACTGCAACTTATGAATCTTCAGTTGATTCAGCTATTGTAAAACAAAATGCATCAGCAAAAACAGCTAAAGAACAATTGGATGCCTATAATAAGGCCTACACAGACTATAAAAATGGTGTTGTAAGCTCAACAGGGCTTACATGGTCTAATGGAGTTCAATTAGAAGCTGGTCAAGGAGCACAGGCAATGACTGGTAATGAGCAAGTTATTGACTGGTCTGATGGGACTCTTAAATCAGCTGCAAAATATGCTACACAAGGAACTGATTTGAGTGAAAATAAAGATGCAACTTTTGATAGCATCTTCAAAATTGACGGAACAGGAACAGTCAATGTCAAGAATACAACAAAAGGTGATGTTGCATTGACTTTCTCAAACATTGTTTCTTCAGGTGCAACATCAAATTATGTGGCTCTTTGGGGAGCACCTAATGGAGGTATCTCTTGGTCAGTATTTGGCTTGGTAAACGGAGCTAATACTGGTGGTGGTATTGGTGAAGGTGCATCTGGTTCTGGAGGAGCTGGTAATGTTGTCTTGACTCATATCAATAGCTATGATCTTGGAGTTGAAACATCTGATAGTGTTTCTGTATTCACTTTTAACGATATCGATAATGATCAGACTATCTCTAATTTACAAGGGGTTGATTCTACAACCGTTGAAACGGGTTCAAATGTAACAAGTGGACAAGGGTCGTATGGAGCAGGGCCAGGAGATGTCTCTCAAGCATCTGGTCATCTCCTTGATTCAAATTCGGTACGTTGGATCTACAAAGACTCTAAACCACGTAAAATCTCTTTGAATCATGCTACTTCTGGCAATAACACTTCTATCGTAGCTGGAATTTTCGGTGAAGATAGTAATATTCCAGTTGAACCTAAGAAACCATCTTTAGCCCTACAGAAGGTTACAGTTTCTAAGCCATCTGTAGAAGTTACTGTACACTACTACGAGATGAAGGAAACTCCGAAACCAGAAACACCAACAGTTCCAGAGACTCCTCAGACTCCAGTAGTCTATACTCCAGAAACACGTCAAACACCAACCTATCAAGCTCCAGCTCAACTTCCTCAGACAGGTGAAGGTGAAACAAAAGCAGCTGTTGCTATCGGTATTTCATCTCTATTGATTGCTGCTGGATTGACAGTATCACCAAAACAAAAACGTCATTAATTCTTCTTAATATACTTTTTTCATTTCTTCCTCAAATAAAATAGAGAATTAATGACTTAGAGACCTAGTGAAAATGCTAGGTCTTTTTGTTTGTCACCTTACTGAAGAAAATATGTTTATCTATTAAACTAGAATTATCATGAAATGCAAAGGAGTATACTATGACGAGTCTTTCATCGCTAGATGACTTGATGGTAGATTCTCTTCAGCTGAGTTGTGCAGTATCACAAACTAGGAGAGATCATTCAAGTCAATTATTACAGGACACGCTGAAGGAAGCACAGAAATTTTTGAGTCAAATTTCAGCTATTAGTCCTCATGAGCAATTTCAAATATTCTTGTATTCAAAGATCTGCTCTAGACGTTTAGAAGCGTTCTTAAATGCTAGAGAGGAAGTGATGCTAATTGATTGATGTAGCATGGCAATTCCTAGTTTTTCTATTTAGACTTGCTTTGAGCAACTGGCTAACGATTCTAGCTAGTATAGGCATCATCTATTATCTGTTAAGGCAATATACAGAATTTAGCTTAAAGAGCCTACTGAAAGGAATATCTGAGCGTTTTAAACATCTGCGAGGACTTAAGAAAAATGAGCTAGGAAAGTCACTTTGGGAAAGTACTAAAAGAGCAGTACTTCTATTACCCCTAGCAAGCCTGGTATTTCTAACTAACCTAAGTATCAGAATTATCTTCAGCTTGCCATTTGTGAAGAATGGACGTAGACGTTTTGATAAAGAAATGAAACCATTTCTAGCATTTAAAACGTGGAAGAGCTGGGCTGGTATGGGAATAGTTTTCTCCATCGTTGCACTTTTATTAGTGAACTACTTAGTAACTTTGGTGAGAGGAATTGTTGCTTATGTCTCAGCAATGATTATTGATAGGTCTATGGATGCTAGTTTTCCATTTAACGTATTAAGCTGGAGGAACTTCTTTAATATCAAAGTTTTTTCAGTTGCCCCACTTCTATCAGTACCTTTATTTGCTTTAGGATTATTTGTCGCTTGGCGATCTGCTTGGGTAAACTTCGAGCAATATCGAGATTACAATGCCAATGAAGAGGGTGATGATCGCTTTGCAACTGAAAAGGAAATTAAGAGACAATATAAAAAGATTCCCAATAAATCCCAAACATACCCAGGAGAGGGTGGCTTTCCAGTCTTGCATACTCGACGACATAACCTGGAAGGCTTTACTTTAGGGACTAAGATGTTATGGGCTAATAAGTCGCTAGGAAACTTTTTACTTAATATTGAACGTGTTTTAGGGGGCCTATCCACTCCTTCAGGTGATTATTATATTGAAGATGAGCCAACGAACGTAATGGGCATTGGTATGACTCGTTCTGGTAAGGGTGAAGGTTCTATTACTACGGATATTGATATCAATAGTAGAGCTGAGAAGAAACCATCAATGATTATCGGTGATCCCAAAGGTGAGCATTATCAAGCTTCTTATAAGACCATGCGTAAACGTGGCTATAATGTCCAGGTGTTGTCATATCAAAATATGGACTTCTCCATGTCTTATAATCCCTTGGCTCTTGCGATTGAAGCTGCTAAAAAGGGGTATCATGAAAAAGCTCAAACTAGGGTAAATGCTGTTTCTGAAGCACACTATCCTAAAACTAAGGGCGGTGATAAAGGAAATTCAGAATACTTCCGTAAGTCATCTATATCACTATTCAATGCTATTGTTATGGCTTTGTTTGACAGAGCACACGAAGCCTATCAAAATGGTGAACTTGATGCTTGGGACACAGTGACGATTCGAAATGATGCCAAATATCTTACAAGTTTAGGATCAGAAACTGTACTTGTTGATAGTGTCGGTGAAATCGTTGAAAATCCTGAACCAGGACAAGCTTTAACTAAGAAGTCTAAGTTGACAGTCTACTTTGATAACCTCAGAAAAATCAACCAAATCCAGTATTCTAAATTTCGTGAAATGGCTGATATGGAGTTTAGGACATCAGATTTTGGTGAGGGTGAAACAAAAGGGAACGTCTATTCTAGTATGATGACAGGGATCAATTTGTACTTGCAAGATAACCTTGCTAAAATGACTTCTAAGAACAGTATTGATCTAGAATCAGTTGGGTTTCCTCGTCGTATGTCTGTGAGATTCCGTTCTTCAACTCAAGAGAATATTGAAAATCAATACGCTTATCAAACAGCTATCATAACCATTTCTTCTAAGAATAAATGGGGAGCAAAGGTTCTTGAGAAAACCTATGTTGACTCTCAAAAGGCCCTTGTAGATGAGTTGGGCTATATCAATTTTGTCATTGAACCGAAGTTACCTGATAAATTTACTGTAACCATCAATTTTGATGTAGAAAGTAATAATACTAGTATTCGCCAAGACAGCTATACTTTTTCAGCTGAAAAGGTTTATCAGAAGAAAGATAAAGTCATTAAATTGGATGAATACACTAAGGAACGAGTTCTTGATCATATTGAAATCAAGGAGGTATCTAGCACTAAACCCAATCATTTAATGTCAAAAGAAGATATTGATTTTATCTATTCTGAAAAGCCTACTATCATTTACCTGGTAACACCTCCACATAGGACAGAATATAATGCACTTATTTCACTATTCCTAGATCAGCTCTTTAATGCTAACTATGAGCTGGCACTGTCTAATGGCCGTAAGTGTATTAATAGGATTCTACATATCCTAGACGAGTTCACTAATCTTCCCTTTATTCCTAATATTGATCAGAAGGTTTCAATTGGACTCGGCCAAAATATTCTTTATCATATCTGGATTCAGAACAGAGAGCAACTTGAGAATGTTTACGGTAGAGAGATAGCAATGACTATTAGAAACAACTGCTCTCTTGAGGTATATATTAAGTCTAAGGGCTCCACTAACAAAGAATTTAGTGAAGAACTTGGAAATAAAACGATTACTAGTAGAAGACGATCAGCTAATATCATTGATGAAGCAAATCCAAATGTATCAGTTGATCATAAACGTCAGGATCTCTTGACAGCTAGTCAATTGAGTAAACTTCAAGAGGGTGAGGCTATTATCTTCAGAGGGGTTAAGAATCGTGATCAATCTGGCCGTAAAGTAACGCCTGATCCGATTTTCCTTCATGATAAGACAGCTCTACCTTATCGATACATGTTCTTGACCGAAGAATTTGATCAAAGTATGACTTTAGCAGATATTCCAGTTGAATCTGCTCACCGTGGTCTTAATCTTAAAGATATTGAAATAGATCCTAAAGAAGCATTGAAGAACTTAATTCAGTGGCGATATGATCTAGAAAGTCGTATGGTAGCAAACCCTAAATTGGCAACACGTTATAAAACAGGTACTACTACTTCTTCTTCAGGCGGTAAGGTTTATACTAATGAAGAGGACTTTTATCAAGATATGATTGATCAAGTGATGCAGGAACCAACAGTAGCTAATTCCCTTTCGAATCCATTTGAAGATGATGACATACTTTTTAGTGATGAAGTCATGTAAAAGGGAAATCATACAGGACAATAAAGTATACTTTATTGTCCTTTTTTATATTTCTTGGTATTATAAGGTTTAAGATATGGACAATAGGGTTAGGCAAAAAAGGAGATAAAAATGGCAAGAATTGGATATGCCAGAATAAGTACCAACGAACAAAATCTAGATAGACAGCTAGAACGATTACAGGACACAGAAAAAATCTTTCAGGAGGCTGCTAGTGGTGCCAGCAGAGACCGTCTTCAGCTGGAAGCGTTACTAGATTATATTCGGGAGGGTGATGTGGTCGTCGTAACAGAATTAGAGCGATTGGGACGTAATAATAAAGAATTAACTGAAGTCATGAATGAGATTCAAGAAAAAGGAGCCACACTAGAAGTCTTGAATCTCCCTACACTTAGAGGTATCGAAGATGATAATCTAAGAAGACTGCTTAATAATTTGATCCTAGAGCTATATAAGTACCAGGCACAGGCTGAGAGAGAGCGACTGAAGGAGAGACAAGCTCAAGGTATAGCAATAGCAAAGTCAAAAGGTAAGTATAAAGGGAGAAAGGCACTGTTTAAGCAAGATGATGAGAGGCTTCATCATGCTTTTTCACTTTATTTATCAGGTCATTCTGATAGGGATGTATCGAAATTAACAGGCATTAATGAACGAACTTTCAGAAGGTACCGGGCTAAATATGATATTTCAAGGTAAGTATTAAGCAGAGTGCGTCATCTATCTACGATTAGACAACTAAGTATAATCGTCACGCTATCCCTTAAGGCCCCCCAAAAGCTTTCTAGCTTTTGGGGGTTAAGCTTTCCGTCCCAAACTACTCACCATGTTTAAGTAAGTACAAAAGGATTAAGATAATAATGATTTGTTCCATGAGTCTCACCTCCTTTCGATCGAATAAACTACAAACTTGCTTTGTAGTATAATGAGATTGGAAGGGGGTGAGTTCATGGAATGATAGAAGGTAAAGTGACGGAAAGCCTAAGAGTTCCCTAAGCTTCTATCACAGGTAATATCATGATAAAAACCAACATTTAAATACATATATAAATCATTATAAAAATAGTGATATAAATCATGATAATATATAAGGTAAACCTTCTCATAGCCCACTCCTACACTTCTTTACATGTGAAGGAAAGAAGCCAGGTCTGCGTATCAGTACTAGTAACTGTAAGCTGCTACGATCGTCATGCTATCCCTTAAGACCCCCTAAAAGCTTTT
>OGXO01000083.1_pt1 | contig 43602 bp, 56 predicted proteins | sample 1576321 | NCBI WGS metagenome assembly OGXO01 (sample SAMEA3541568, study PRJEB24748) | human gut metagenome | biome: human gut; feature: human-associated habitat; material: faeces | place: China | collected 2012 | reverse complement strand
TTCCGCTTTCATTTTAGCTACTTCATCGAAGAATTCAATTTTCACGGTCCTGGCAACTTCGTCCGGAATAAACTCACACAAGAACTTTTTTCTAAATACATTCAGTATCGTATTGCACATACAGTCCGGGACCAAATGTGAAAGTAAAATAGAGCCATTCACAAGTGTATCAATAGTATTATTAATAAATACCATACTACTAAAGGGATGCGTTACATCAAAGAAATTTTCAAGCAAGGTATATCCAAAATAAGAGAAAATACGTCTTAACAGATAAGGAGCACGAATAAAAGGGCTCATATAATATCCCGGATCTAATTTTACGCTGATTCCATCCACCTCTTCCAATCTAGAAAATGAATTATAAAACCCTAGGGTTCCATTTTGTCGCCGGTCAATAAGACTGCCTGAAGCTGTCATATATTCCATCCGGTTCACATAACGACGCTCTCCATCTAAGTCAACATAAATAGGAAAAATAGCGAACTGACTATTTTGATTTGAGAGTAAAGACCGGCAAAAATCAATACCTTGCTGAACTGTATTAATACCAGGGATAGTTTCATCGCCCAACATCTCCCTCAACGAGACTTTCGATATTTGAGATAGGAAGGACCCCTCATTCAAATAGAATGATGTGGAAAGAGTTTGTTTGCGCTTAATACTCAAAATCGCCTGCCGGCAGGCTGAAAAATATTCTCCGGAGGAAATTGTAGCTTGGATATCCGCCGGAAGCTTCCGCATGCCTGTAATGTCCGGATAGCCTAGTGCTTCCTGGTTATAATCCGAATCCGGTATGTCAACAGGCAATGTCTGCTCTCCCCACTCATTAAAAAACAGATTAGTGCGTTCAACCTCAAGTTGTGTTCCCGGCTCCAGTTGATAGGGTTTTCCGGTTTTTGAATTCGTTATTTTCATAATTATTCTTTTGAGCCAATTTTACGAGACTGTTCCCGGAGTGCCTGTTTCTTTTCAAAATCACTCAAGACAATAGGTGCTTTAACTCCTTTTTCATTCATATTAATAATAGCATTAGCAAACTTTTCCATGAGTTCCGGTGGCAATGCAGCTCCACTTCCGTTATCCTTTGGAGCTTCAGGCGAAGATGGTATTGACTGTGAGATACTTCCACCGGATTTGAATCCGGCCATCTTTGACCGAATAGCCTGATTCAAATCAAGCGTCCGGATAGTGCCGGCCTGTTGTGACCTGTCAATCATATCCAAGATGGGACCAATCGTCGGATTCTCGACTGCCGCATTACTGGCCACCCATTCCTTCGACTGGCCTGCCGGTCCTTCTCCTACGATTACGGTCGGCTTATCTATAAATCCACGTGCGTCCGGATCATAGTCGGCATCTTCAAACAGTTTTCCATCCTGAGCACGACGCACATCTATTTTGCCTCCATCTTCGCGACCGGTTGCAACACGGGCACCGGTCCCCTTTGAAGAACTACTTCCGCCGGAAAGAGTCATATTTTTAACCTTTTGCCGTTCCGCATTTGCCGAAGCAAGTTGCGCAACCCCTGTTATCCCCATAAGTGCAGCTGCTATCGGGCCGGCAATGGGACCTAAATCGGCAATGGCTTTCATTATCGAAACGGCAGTATCAGCTATAATCTGAGAAGCTTTGATGGCAAAGTTCACATCCGCATATTTCTTCTCAATATCCAGTTTCTTCTGTGCCTTTTCCTTCTCCAGGCGTTCAACTTCTTCAGCATTTCCCTGAGCCGCTTCAATTTCCGCATCATACTTGGCATCTACATTATCCATTTCGGCCTGCTGAAGTGCTTGTACAGCTCCGGAGAATAGATCCAGGTAGTAATCAAACTGCTTTTTAAATGAATCACGCTTCAGGTTCTGAACAGCCTTCTCGTGTTCTTCCTGGGTGAGTGTTTCATTATCCAGGTATTGCTGCAACTGTTGGAGCTGCAGATCATATTGCTGCTGTTGATTCAGAAGTCCGTACTGATTGCGGATTTGATTGATACGGTTCTCACTATTCTGAACTAATTGCTCTTTTGCTTTCAGGTATGCTTCATCAAGTTCCTTTGTATCCAGGTGTTCCTTTTCGGCCAGTTCCTTACGTGCCTTGTAAGTTGCATCAAGAACTTTCATTTGTGCCTGCAGGTCCTCTCCGACCGTAGTGAGTTTAAACTGACTCTTGAAATCCTTAGTCAGATCATTCATTTTCGTCTGAATAGCTGCACGGGCATTGGCAGCATCTTGATCAGCCGATAAAACAGCCGCATTTGCCTGTTTTACAGTATCCGCTTTCAACTTTCCATTCTTCAGTTCAAGGTCGTTGACATCATTCAAATACCGTTGTTCGATGGCCAACCGGGTTTCGGCACTGGCGGAAGTCAAGGCAAGTGTCATCATTGAAAATTGCTCCTGGGTGATATGCTTCGCTGCAAGTTCACTAGTGAGGAACATTTTTTGTGAGGCAGTAACGGCCTTCTCTTTCTCTAAATCTTCCTGGCGCATTTTTTCAACGGTAGACACCTTTTGCTTTTCCAGAGAAACCTCTGTATCAATCAGCTTTGACTTTGCATCGACGATTTGTTTCTGATAATCGGCCTTTTTTGCTGACTTCGTTTCAGTAGCTTTAAATTGCTCGAGTAATTTAATACGCTGATTATAATAAGCCTGATCAGACTTTAGGATTGCTAAATTAATATCTTCTTCAGCCTGCTGTTTTTCACGCCCGGCAAGGCGAATTTCATTAATTTCTGCTTCATGGTCCGAATCCTGATTTTTAAGTGCGACCGCATTAGGATCTGACTTGTCTTTCTCTACAGGAGTCGTCGGGAAACGCTTATTATAAATTTCTTGCGCTATTTCCCGGTACTGGTCTGCCGCATTCTGCTCATCCTGCAGCCATGCCGAGAGCATAGACTTATTCATGTTATTGAATCGCTTTTGAGCTTCCGTTGCATCATCCTGCGCCTTTATCCTTTCCTTGACTATTTTATCAATGCCATCACCCGAAATCTTATCAAGTTGGGCAGTGATACCGGCCAGTTCGTCTCTAAGTTCAGCAATCCTTTCTGCATTAGCATCTCTCTCAGTAGCTGTCATTTCACGCATACCTTCATCCTTTGTATTGCCATACCCTGTACCACCGGCCCAAACTTTCCCCCTTTTATTCTGCAGTATAAGAGAGTCCATTTCAGCTTTAGCTTCCTCTTTCTTTGCCTTAAGACTCTTTATCTCTTCCCGATGAACGAAATTTAATCGAGCTTTCTCGGCAGCCAGGTAATCATATACCTTTTGAGTATTAACAGAAATAGCATTTCCGTATTGATCCCATTCGGATATAGCAGAAGGAACAATGGTGGATATCTGTTCAATCAGAGAATTCAGTTCTTTCTGCTCTTCAGCATTGCGGTTAACCTTGCCGGCCAACTCATCATAACGAGATGCCATGCCAGGAAGCTGTCTTTCTAAATTTACAACCTTTTCCATTTGGTCTTCAAAGGTGTCCGACAAAGGCTCTATGACCTTTGTGATATCCGCAACAAAATTACTGGCCCAGGATAGTCCTTTTTTGAAGAAACTCTCCATGCGTTTACCCATTTTATTCCAAAGGTTATCTAAAGTGTCTTTGAAATTAGACTCCATACCTTCGAGCTCCTTCATCTGAGTAGCCATTGAACCGGAGATGCCATCCAATTTTCCTAAGCTCAACAAGTAACTCTTTATCGCTTCTTCTGAATTCTGAACTTCGGTAGTAACGCCTCGGAAGGTGTATTTCACGGTATTTCCGTTCTTACTTGCCTTGATACCGAATTCTTTTAAACGTTCATTCTCACCGGTCATGGCGTCCAGTATGGCCTCGATAAGTTGATCCACGCTTTTACCCTGAGATGCCGCCAAGTCACCAATATTGGTCAGTTCCGCCGTAGTAGGCTTAATACCTCTATTAACGAGTTTGATATAAGCTTCCGTCCATTCCTTTAGAGAACCAGGAGTATCTGCCGCCAATTGCTGCAGCATTTTCATCGCTTCAGCAGCTTTTTCCTGTGACTGCAAAGTATTGCGAAGGACCGCTTCATACTTAGCAAACTCCTTTCGGGTGGAATAAACCTTGGAAGCCACCTCCTTAAGATAACCCGCCAACTTAACAAGGATGAAAGCTGCAACAGCGGCTTTCAGTTTAGAAACGGCAGACTTTGTTAAATCAAACTCCTTTTTTACATTCTTGCCTGAATTTTTAAGTTCGGCCATTCTCTTACGAACATCTCCCAACTTCCTGCTAAGTTTAGCATACTCCTCCGGATCTGCAGCTTCCGACATGTCATCAAGTGTCGCAGTCAACTCCTTGGCCACTTTCTTGAGTTGTCGACCGGTCATGGCGTTTATATTTAGCGACCTGGTTAGTGTGCCAATTTTCTTATTATTGTCGGATATCTGTTTGGAAAGTGACTTAGTCTCTTTTTCTAGATTCTGATACCTTTTAGAATTCTTCTTGCCTTGCGCCTCGAGCTCAATCATCGCTGTACGACGCTCCTTTTCTTCCTTCTTTAGTTCCTTTGTGGCCTTGGTCAATTCATGAATGTCCTGTTGGGCCTGACTTGATTCGGCAGATACAATGTACTTGATTTCGTCTTCAGACAAATGTTTCTTTCCCATATTACCAATTTTGAGACTGTTCGTAGATTAATGCTTGTTCTAATTGTTCTCGGATAGTGCTTCGAATAGCTTCATTGTAACCGTAACGCAATTCCGGGAAAGTTTCATGATAAAGTACTCCCCAAACCGTGCGATTATACAAAGCAAGTTTGCTCCGGATATGGCGGGAAATTCTGTCATCACCACGTCGATAACGGATATCAAGATAACGGAGATACGGGAAAATGCGGATGAAGTACTCTTGCTTTCCTTCAGATTCCTGAATAGTAAATGGCCGGCGTTGCAGACTTGATAATAATCTGCCTGACCGGGTATTCAGGTTAGTGCGGACAACATTCTCCTGGGTTTGATAAATAAGATTGATACCTTGCGAAATTGTATCATGTACAAATCGTTGCTTGACTAAATCTTCTGAAATCATATTCGCTATTATTTTCAGCGAATGTAGCAAGGGAAAGAAGGAAGGTAAAGGACAAAAAAAACCGGAGAGCAAATGACTTACCCTCCGGAACTTAATTATTTAGTATTCTTCAGTTCAAGCATCCACCTGAAATCACACCCCGATGCACCGGGACGGTTTTGGAATTTAAAGCCGGCATCCGTCATAGCTTTAAAAATATCATCTTTCGATATATTAGCTCCCGGATCTAGTTTTTTTATAGATTCGTAAACTTCATCAGTAGTGAACCAGTGAGTTGTGTGCCGGGCATCCCATGCCGGTTTAAAGGTTGTTTGCAAAGCAGCGATATAAACGCTGACATCTGTTATCTTTTCATCTCCCATTGTTGACCTCCTTCTTTTCTATCGAATCATTAATAGCAAAATTTAAAACCTGAATTAGTTCAAGCATTTCTTCACGTGAAATTGCCTGAAGTACAAAGTTACCGTCACAATCGATAGAGAAAACTTCGTTCTTCCTCCCATCGTTATAATATCCGGTTTCTTTATCCACGTAGAATCGACGCCTGCTCATGTTCTTCTCCTCCTTTCGATTCTATCATTTCACGAGTTCCTTCACCAAAAGAATAATGTCCACGAACCGGCGAAAACGAAACAGAACAAACCGGTTGATAATCATCGTGGCCAACTTTGACACTAAATTGTCCGCCATGTGCATCCAGGTGTCCACGACTGAAAGTGATAGTTTTTGTTTTGGGGTACTTTTTATTAAGTTCCTCCACCTTTGTTTCAAAGGAACATTTCAAAGAATCAAGGGAACATTCATCGGAAATAAGCAAACGGTCAAAGGATAATGCAAACTCGCACATCTCCTGCCCCTTCTTATTCACATTAGAATAAGTTTGAACATGGTGAATAAAAAACATCATGATTGACCTCCTTTCTGCGTTGATATCGTAATGTACTGCCCTGGGGAAAGTTCGATAGAGGTAGTATTCCCGGAATAAGAAACTAAATAAGATTCACTGTTTTCTGCAAGCAGATTAGCCAGTCCGCTAAAATAATTTTGCAACTTGCTTACCGGCACTAAGGTCGGTCTTTTTTTTCTTTTCATAATGATGTGACTTTTAGCTTTAGGCAAATTCTCTTGAAAATAAGAACGGCTGCCATTTCCCGCTTCGCTAAAAGTCACATCATTAGTCCGCCTAAGCGTTTAATAAATGTTGGGAAAGAAGGCAGCCGCCATATCTTTATATTTTCGCACATCGTACTCTTGGCTTCAAGAACACGATAGGTATGGGCACAAAAAAAGCCCACTGTTTCGTATGAGCATTATCCGTTGCTTTCGGCATCGACTAACGATGATGTAACTTTTAGCTTTTGCAAATATGAGGATAATATTTGGAATGGCAAAAAAATGATAAGCTATTTTTCATATTGAATAGAAGTAACTTTCCCATTTTCAAGATAAACATATTTATCAGAATACACCCACTGTTCATGTTTCCCCCACTCTCCTTCTGAAATATTCTTTTTCAAAGGAGGACCACATATTATTTCACAAGTTCTTTCATCAATACCCAATCTCAATTCTCCATATTGTTCTCTGATTTTTTCATTTTCATTCATTTTAATATTAGTTTTTCTTCCTACTTCATCTTCTACTAATAATAGGTTTCCAAGAATTCTTGTTGAATTATCATCGAATTTCAACACTTCACTATACGTGGCACCTTCCTCAATATAATAATCAATACATTTCTTTGGATTTCTTCCAAAATCTAAATAAAACAATCGCCCAATCATATTAGAACGAGTTTTCTCATAATATCCTTGGACAATAAAAGGAAAACCTAATTTTCCATAATCGAAATATAATTCTTCATTTGTTTCTTTATTTTTCAGATGAATATACACATCATCAATATATGCGCGCGTTTTTCTTTCAACGCCTATCACTTCAAAGTATTTGCCAGCAACAGCTTCATACTTAGTCTTACGGCTATAAGCTCCGCCAATAGGGTGATATACTTTTCCTTTTATATCTTTTTTAAAATCGTAGAAGCCCCTTTCTTTTTCATTCTCAGTTTTAGGCAGATAAAAAGTCTGTCCAATATACTGTTCTAGTTGAGTCTTATCTAAACAATTTTGGATGCTATCATAAGGTAAAGAAACTATTTCTGTTTTTACTTTATGGATGACTTTTACTTGCGAGGACACATTTAAGCTAACTAGTAATATTGGAATTAATACTATCTTCTTCATTCTGTGTGTTTTTAAAGTTATCTTACAAAGATAAAGTTTCAAACACACATTATAATAAAATTAAGAAAAAATGTTTCAGTATTTGTACTTTTAGGGAAATAGAACTATTTATATACAAATAATTAAACTAACGGTGCTAAAGGACACCAGGAAAAAGAAACAGTTATGGAATATTTTATTGTAATAAAATCAAAGTACCCCAAATTTAACTTCGAAAAATGCAAAGCATTAGTACAAGGTAAATTATAAGAAAAAGTCCCCCTCAGTCAGTGACCAAGGGGGATTTTTTTAGTTAATCTGATATGCCTTATTTACTCTTTGGATAATAGTTGAAGATGTTTTATCCAGCTGAGGATTAATCGCAGTATCTTCAATCGGATAATGAGCAATGATAAGATTTAAATCATGCTCTCTATATTCTTCAATCACGACCTCACACTCTGTTCCATCTTTGTCAAAGGTAAAACGTAAATAAAACTCTCTTCCATCCAAAATAATAATCACATATACGAAATCCATTATTTTCCTATCTGTCGATATCTTCGGAGTTATCAAAGCTACTGTATCCATAGGATAGTAACTTAAAAAATCTTTTATGAATTTATCTCTATTCATTTTCTTATGTTTTTAAAGATTATTTTTTATGGTCATATCTTTTATTTTAGTACCAATTTCTTTCAACGCAGAATTCAATATTTTAATCTCCTTATCCGTGAATGAAACGGTCTTACCATGGACTATGTTACCGTTCAGTCTTTGATAAAACCAAGAAGAACTCTTCCCAAAATAATCCTCAGCCAGTTTGGATACAGACATGTAAGGCAAAATAGACTCCATTTGCTGACGGATGGTAAGTGTTCTTTGTATCTCCCTGGCTTCGCGATGTATTCGTTCAAAATCATGTTCGATGCCTGTTGTCAAAGCCTCCAGCTCTGTCTCATTCATTGAGTCCATCAACTCCGTGAGTTCCTGGTCAATGTCCGCACGTTCTGCTTCTGAACTCTGCTTCCAAAGTTCTTTCAATTCAAAAAAACGTTTCATCTTATCCATAGTCACCTGTTTTAAAAGTTTCATAAAACAAAAAAAGGAAGTCCGCCCCCTTGGCCTTTGGGGGCGGATTCCTTCTACTGGAGTTGTTTACTAAGCTGCTTGATTTCTTCCTCAAGCCATTTAATTTCCTTATCCAGTACCGCTTTCATGTTTTTACTCCGAGGAGCTAGTTCATGATACTTGCGGAGATAGAAGATGAGGTCTTGCTCTAATTCTTCTATCCGAGCCTTTAGCTCATTGTCATTATTCATAAGAGCTCTTGTCTTAATGACAATACAAAGATAAGAAATTTATTATCAACGGCAAAATTTATGATAACATTTTTATTATCGCATTGATTATTTAACAATTACATAACCAAAAGCTATTAAATCTTTCAAAAAAATCTCCGGTGAATCAGCCCGGACAACTTTACCGGTCTGATCCCGATAGCGGTCTGCGAAGTTGAACATATATTCCTGGTCCGTACATTCGGAATCAAAACGGCTACCCTCACGAAGCTTGGATACAAAATCTGCAGCGCAGGTGGCGGTTATTGTTCCGCCATCCTGCAATAAGTAATTTCTATTATTCATTATCTACTAAGTTTTTTAGTTCTAAGTTTAAAGTATGTTTTTTGGTCGTTAGTCAAGAAAGGCAAGTTCTGAAGCGTCGTTCCTGTTTCAACTTTCGCCTGTTGCGCAAAGGTAATCATTCGGCCTAAAAAAAGAACCCAGTTACTAATCTTTGTGAAGTTCGTTGAACCTCCGTGTTGGCGAAATTCCACCGTCCGGTGGCGGGCGTAAGCTTCAAGGTTTACTTTGTGGTAGCGGTCGTTTCCAAACGCTGCCCGAAGGTTACTCACCGTGTTCGCCTCTAGAATTCTTCTTTCCGAAATACCGCTTAAGCTTTTGCAGTAGTGGTTGTTTCTACGGCTCGTCGGCATGAAAGCGTTTATCACGTTTTCTATATTTTTGTAGCTCAATGCTAGGTTTTTCCAAGTGTTCATTGTGAAATCCGCTGCATCCATATGAACGTGCAGTCCGCAGGAATCGTTTACTTTTACGTCGCAAAAATCAAGTACCCAACATACTTTCTCCAGTTCTCTCAATCCGCTTTCCCCCTCAAGTATAGGGCTTACTAGTTCGAAAGTATTGCTACCGCAAAGGCTTCCGTCTGTTACCAGTTTCCAGTGCTCGCTAGTAGTATGGTTGTATCCTTCAACCGCTACGTTTATCCCGGCTTCCCGCAGTTCGCGAGCAAGGCGTTCGCGAGTGCAGTTATATGCTTCAATCTCAACTCCGAAGCGGCGGTTAAAAGTATAGTCTATTTCAGGTAAAAAAGCGGCTGTAGAAGTTGCCGGTGCAAAGGTTCCGGCTTCAAGCATCTTCTTATATACGTTTTGCACAAAACCGTAATTTCCGTTTGTTACAAGGTCTGCAACCTGGCGGCGGGTCAATCCTAAAAGTAGCAATTGTTGTATCTTGCTAGTCTTTGTTATTCTCTGATTTAAAATGTTGTTAATTTGCTCGTTCATAATGCTTTATCCTTTATTTTTGTACTTCAAAGATAACACAATAAGCCCGGACAACGCAGTGATAACCCATTTATTATCAGATACTTAGCTTTGTTTAGCTTAAGCTAAAATATGATACAAAAAGGTCTGAAATATGACTATTCCAGACCTTTTATTATCAAATCTATTAGTTAGAAAACAGATATACTATCTCCATTATCCATGAGCATGGTATTACCGTAAATACATACAACTCTTGAACTACATACAGTCCATTCGTAACCATCGCAAGTATATACTTTCTTTTGGTAAGTAACTTTCTGTCCTTTTTTGTAATTTTTCTTTTCAAACATGGCTTATTATCTTTTATTATTGTACAGCTAAGATAACACTATTATGACAAACAAGGTAGCAATTACCCTCTTATTATCAATCAATTAGCTTAGTTTAGCTGAACATAAAAAAGAGACAAATACGCTATTTTTTTCTCCTTGACTTGTATATTAAACAGACGGCAATTACAAAAGCCATCAACAATACTCCAATCGCCCATCCTCCTAGTTCCATCTTAACTTTTTCCCAACGGTTCAATTCTTTTTCAACTGGATAGGGAACTTGAACCGAATCGGTTTTCATTATTGTATCCGTTCTACTGAGGTATTGATACTTATACAGGTATTTATATTTATACTGATATATGGTATCCCCTTTTATTAACACAAAAACACTATCACATTGATATACACTATCAGTCCGGATACTATCACGTGTTTTGTACTCAGTGCGAACGGATTCAACCGGTATATATTGAGTTCGGCAGGATACAAGGCACATGGCCAATATCAGCAATGTGAAAATGCAAATCCATCTCATGGCCGAATAACGATATTAGGTAAGAAGTTAGCAAATTCAGCTCGGACATCGAAGCATGGACACGCTTTGATAAATTCGTTTGGTTCTACCTCTCCATTTCCATTTAAATCCGGCGAAGTATCACGATGGCCTAACAACTCCTCAATAGGATACTCTTTGCAAAGTTTAGCAATCAAATTACGCAATGCCATTTTTTGCGCATCAGTTCGAGTATCAGCAGGCTTTCCATTCGCATCCAGTCCTCCAATATAGCACACGCCAACCGAGTGCTTATTATAAGATGAATCACTGAATCCTCTCGTATTACAATGTGCTCCATCAATAGAAAGCGGACGGCCATTTTCGACTGTTCCATCGAGATCTATGACAAAGTTATAACCGATCTGATTAAAACCTCGCTGCCGGTGCATACGGTCTATGTCCCTTGCACGCAAATCCTGTCCGGCACGGGTAGCAGAACAATGGATAATAATTGCATCAATTTTCTTCATTTTACATTCTCCTCATCTTTAGGGTTAATTACTATTCTCAGCGAGCAGTCACTCTTATAACACTTCAATCCTTTGTAGTAGATTAGTTTAGATTTGAGTTCTGCAATTTCATTACATTTTATATTAATTACTTCCGAATGTTCCCGGGAATCACTCTGAACCTTTTCCAATAGTTCAAAATAATCTACCTGGAATTTTGTCAGCTTTGCAAGCAGGTAATCATACTGGTCTTGTTGCAAATCTATATCCTTATGTTTTGCATCAGCTGTAGCGGCATTTGCATCAGCCCGCAACTTATCTCTTTGAGTTTTATAATAGATGAATTGGAAAATATTGATACCACTCAAAGAGGTTGCCAAAACACCCAATAACCACACCATCATCACTCACGATTTATTAAACGTTTTATATCAAACAGATCTGCCCCTTGCCTTTCAAACATTAGCGTCCAACCTACTGAAGCAAATTCCTTTGCCACAAATGGCTTTATCTGACAGGATTCGGATAGTTCCTTAAGCCAAGGCGTTCCCTTCTGATCAGAAAGCATGGCCACACGTAATTGCTTCATCATATCAAGTGTTCTTTTGGACATGATCGACTCTTCTATCAAATCAGATTCTGAAGACTTAGCGGCAATTGTAACAGCCATCTGAATTTCGTCATGGATATTATTCTTCTGATCTATTTTAGACATAATATCACCAATTTCAATGAATAAATATGTCCCGGTCAGGAGCTGATCAACACGTTGCTTAACCGAATCGAAACTCTGTCCAAAGACGAAATGGTTCAGCCCTTTAATCCGGGAGTGTACAGGCAACTCTTTAATTTCCTCTATGAGGGCTGCATATTCCGGCAATTCGCTCTTCCCTTTAGCAAAAATCTCAAGAACATTATTATGCTCCGGGAACTGAGCGTAATATTTAAGAATCTCAAAAATCATATGATTTGTTTTATTAATGAAATTGGCAAACCTGTATTCTTAGCAATATCAACAAGAGGCATTTCTGTAAAACTCATACTCTGTATCGCTTCTATCAGCTTCTTACGCAAAACTGTCAGATACTTGATTATATTCATCTGCTCAATCGTTGATATATCCCCTAAACCATCACCGCTCAAGTTGTACAATGACTCAACCGCACCGGTTGTTATCGGACTCTTCTTTTCATTCTCTCCGGCAACCAGGATTCGAAACTGAGTAGCGGAAAACAAGTAGTTGATAAACGACGAAAAATTGAATGCAATACTTTGCAAAGTATCATCAGACAGTCTTTCAAACGACTTAGCTAAAGTGTGTGCGGATTCCGAATTATACACTCCTGGATGGTACAAGATAGCGGCAAGCAGTGGCAATGTATTCTTATCGCATCCCAACAATGAACGGGCCTCTATAAATTGTAAAGCTGTAAGGGAACAAGTTAGTTGATTAAAGCTAGTATCAATAGTATATCCGGAATACAACTGTCCTTGTATAGAAACGTACGGGATTAACTGCGCACAAAAGCAACTATTCAATACAAACTTATAATCCAGTTTTGAAAGATAGCGGGCAATGGGTAAATCCAACCTTTCCGGTGGTGTTCTCTTAGCTTTAATATAGTCTTCCCTGGACAACTCCTGAAGAGCAGCATCCTGATCCGGATAAGATACCCGGAAAACAAAATCGACTTGTTCACCTAACCATGCAAGATTAGACAAAGTTTCCTCATCCTTAAATTGCACCAATCGACGTGGGTCCCACCCCATTGCACGGCAAACATGTTTGACCTGAAGCATTCCCGGCGAGAGTTTACCCTTTGTCACTAGATTCATATCAGTCATAATTCCTTCAAACAATCCCGGTGTCAATTCTTCCCAGGCGTTCGGAATCCCAAGCTTATTTTGATGTACGCAAAACTCAATCATGGCATCAGCTGTATTTTATCTTCCGGTTGATTAAAGGATGTTTCAGTCTCGATATCTGTTATTTCAGGATCAGACAATAATAAGTCTATATCTTTAATCAAACCACTAGCCTGATTCTGTAACTGCATAGATAGAGCGAGCAATCTTTCCTGTTCATCCTTTCCGGATCTACTCGCCTTTGAATCATCAAAAAGATTCCGAATTGTAGTTGGAAACTCTAGAATGTCGAATCTGGTCAATGCAACTGATACGACCATCTTTGCAAGTGCCCGGTTAATTAGCGACAAAACAGACGGCTTTGCCTTCCCACGTTCGATATATCCGGATAGAGTCTCCTCTATGATTTCAACTTGTATCGGGATACAACGGAAAAAGAAAAGATACGATAAATCAATGCAGTATAGCAGGTCAAATTCCTCCGTAGTCTTTATCTGCAGTTTATCGAGCATTTTGTAATACCTGGTATCTTTCCATCCCAAATCCTCGGTTGTATTCAAAAGCGCAATGAGTGAATCCATCGCATTGTAATAATTCTCATAATACGCTCTTCGTATAGCTTCCTGCTCATACTTGTAAATGTCAATATTTGCTTTTCGCTTCCGGAGTACATCAAAAGCTGTATCACTCGCCATCGTGAGATTAGCTAATGCTGTACGAAGATGATCGTATAATTCGCCCCTCCCTTGCTCTATGATATTTTTATAGACAGGAACACTTACAATATTCGCAATCCGCTTATATGCAGTGACTGCATGGCTATTGAGCATCTGCAAACTCGTATTCGCATCAATACCAGGCGCAAACTCCGCAAATCCGGAAATATCGGTAAATAAGTCTTTCAGTATCATGATTGTTGTTTATTTAATCGTTCATCAGGAGTTACTTCTTCTTGTCGGCTCGGAGTTTCACGATAGAAGCCAAAGCGATATCCTTGCTTATATAGTTCCGGGAAGTTTATCTGAATAGCCATATTAAAGGGCTCTGAACAGATTTCATCATCCGGTGTAAGAGACATCAAGTAAATCAGATAATTGTAATATACGTCAGCTCCGGACTTTGAGATAACGCCATCTTTTGAAACTGACGAGATAGAGGAATCGAGTCCAACCGATGATAAGAGGACTTCGTCAGCTCGTTTATCATAGGAAATAAGAGCGTCAATATACTCTTTGTATTTCAGGTCTAAGACCTCAAACTTCCAACGTTCTTCCTCACCGCTTCCAGTTTTAAAACTGATAGTAGCGTAAGCCTTCCCCTGGTTGTCCGCTCCGGAGAGATATTCGCTTATACTACGAAGTTCCTGCTTGAGATATTTAAGAAAGTACGACTCTTTATAGGCCGTTCCAATTTCAATCCCATTATAGGTAAGAAGAGCCTCGTTTTTCCTTTTTCGCTCTTGGTTTTCATTGCATATTTTTGTTATTTGCGCACGTTTAGATTCAACCCATGCGTTCGGGATAATTATATGAATTTTTGCGGCCAACGAGTTTTTCAAGAAGGAATTTATGTAATTAGCCGTATCATTTGACCCCTTGATATAGGCTTTTGTCCCTTCGTGAGTTTCATTTACACCGTAGAATTCACTAACCGATTTTTCACGGTGATGGGATATCGCAGCATACTTAATATTGCGGATATCCTTAATCACCAGGCGTGGGTAAAATAAATATTTAGAAACGCCATAACTCCAACGCCCAACTGCGATATGACTGAAGTCTTTGTAATTGATCAACTCTGTGATAACATCTCTTTTTTGTGTAGCCAACCGGCATCGTCTATTCTCCATCAGCTCAAGCCCGGCCACTGGACGTTGCTCCCCTATACGGTTGCCAAGCGTCATGCGCCATTTCACAAAATAGTCCCGGAAGTAATAGTAGTTCTTTATATTCCCCTTTGCTACTTCTTTGTAATCCGACTCTAGCCCCCTGTCTTTCCAGGACTCAAGCCAGGCTGTTATCTCCGGACAATCCACCCATTCTTTGACAAGCTTCCCGTCTTTTATGCTTTTGATGTATATAGCCGGTCCAAGGCCATAAAGCATATTAACCTGTTTGGTAATCAAGCGGGGTAATAAACGATTCTTTTTGATATCGCTTTCCACCTCCTCGCACTTCATGTTATTCGCTCCTCGCGAACATACATTGAAGCCTCCAATCGACTGCCAATTGTAGTCTGCAGGGAGAACAACATTTGAATTAACAAACCCAGGGTCCTTTAGCCCTGCTGTGGGATTCGTACCTAATTGAAAGGAAATGATATTGCTACTATCCCCATAGCAACCATAATTCCCCAACATCTCTACACTATCACTCATAACCAGTCTATTTTATGCAATTTATATCCATCTTGAGGAAACCCCATATAGCGAATAAGTATGCGATAGCACATCTTAGGATTACTGTTCCCGTCGTTAAAGAGAAAGAAGTTCTCACTATCAATACTGAATCGCTCCTCCGGAAGCTGTGTCCGGAATGTACACCCTTCCTTTACTGCCAACTTCTCGGAAGCCTCTCCTTTCTGCCTTGAGTAAGGGAAGAAGGCAATAGTGAAGCAGCCATTCGGCAGTTTTGATATCTCCTTTGCCCATTGCAGTGCAACTATTCCTGTCATCGTCGTTTCCATGCCCGAAATTACCGTTTTCACCCCCCCTTCAAAAGGACGTGCCCGGGCTCCTGTCATATTTCCTTACAAATGCATTTTTCTGCACCTCGAACCGCTTTTTCAGCGGGGCGTGGAGAATTTCGCCTTACGTTTTTTTCGTTTTTTGTTTTCAAAAGACTGTTTGCCTGTCAATCTGCATTTTACATATAAAAACGATGTCAAAAGTATGATATTATACAAAATTTACAGATAACTATATTATTCTAGTATGTACATTATAGCCCTATATTTTCGGGTAAATCATCCGGTATATTTCTTAATTCACCTTGTATCCTATCACCGTATAGCCCGAAAAGTAGGTAAATTAGTGCAGAAGGAAGCTGTGTTGTAAGTCCCGCCTGATGTTTCAATGGTACTTTTACTTCAGAAGATTTATCTAGCTCAATGCGCCCATCTGTTTTCTTTAAAGGCGATAAAGGAATAGCACTACAAAGATTCGGGCATTCATTTTCATCTATCCGGCACACGGGCAACGCATTACTTCGCTCACCAAACAAGAGCAATAAAAGCTTAAATTGCTGCCAATGGTAAATTGTAGACTGCCCCTCGTTCATAAGTTCAACAGAAAATCCATAACTCTCTAGTTCTCTTTTCAATATACGAGCATCAGACGTAATTTTTTCAAGGTCCTCACGTCGTTTATTGGCCGCCCGGTCATGGTAAAGCACGATGCGTTTATTAATCGCATCAGTTCCGAAAAATTCAAAGATTTGTTTTGCTAGCTCCGGCTGTTCTGCCGGATAATAGCAAGTAAATTCTTTTAGAACCCGGAGCTCATGGCCATAATCTTTCTCCTGGGCAGCAACGATACTGGAAAAGTGTCCGGGGTCGTAACCTAAAAAGACCGGTTGACGTTTATCATAATACTTTAGATACCTGGAAGTTAACACAAAGTGTTCACGCAAATCAAGCTTCAAAATTGATTCATAGCGATAGCCGTCAGCGAACTGGTGCTTGTCTTTCCGGTAGTTTGCAAAGAATTTATTAACGACTTCCTTCTTACGGATTGCACAAATAGAAGTCAAAAACTCATCGATATCAAGTGACTCAAGCTGTGTGCGAAAAAATTTAGGCCCTAGGATATCTTTGTTCGCAAAAGAAGACGCACGGATATAGTAACTCGCATTTCTACGCATATCCGCAAGGCGTGGTTTCCAGGCTGCTACAACACGTTTTGCCTTCTCTGTTTCCAAACGTAGAGTTTCAATGATAACAGGGTTCTTTTCCTCTCTCATCCGGAGATTATTACGGTATATTTTATACAAGGCTGCATGCAGATACAAGGAAGCTGACGCAATCTCATCAATAAGCTCCTGATTGACGTTGTTTTCATACTCTTCGTACCAATTATCTTCCCCTAAGTCCAAACGGGCAGTATCCGACACGCCGGTTATTCCCTGGTAATAATGTGACATACGGATAGAAGCTGAAGAACCACGTAGGGAGGGGAACAAACGAGTTTTTAACTTCTCTCCTTTATTGTGTTTCATCTCCTCGACGAAGGCGTGCACTCCACTTCGACCGGCAACAGACTCAGGCTGATCAGAACTCACCATTTGCAGGTGATGGCCATCGCGAAACAGAATGCTATGCTTTGGATAAGCAATCGGATATCGAGGCTTTCGGAAATGAGAAGGTATTTTTGTTTCCCCTACGATGTAATCAATACCATATTCAAGCATGGAACGCCGTCCATCACCAACCGGCTTGGAAAAATAAGCCTGGATATTAGGCCACACATTGGTCATTAGGGCCACATATGTTTTATGAACCAGGAAGGAAAGTTCTCCAGGCATATCGTTTGCGACACGGATGATACGTGGTCCCATTACCCCTTCAGTTTTACCCGTCGCACGACCGGCTTCTACAATGAGCACATTTGAGTCGATTAGATTCGCCTTAATCTGCATCGCATTTTGATAGCATTCCTCAAACGATGCAGTCAGATCCAAAGTGCCGGCATTAGCACTAAGAGATTGCGATGATTGTGAATAAAGTTCTATACCCATACTATTCCCCCGTCTCTTCAGGTTCTATAATTTCAGCTTCCTGAATATCTGCATCACGCAACAAGCGTTTCTTGTCAGCCTTTTCAATAGGGAGAGAATCAATAAGGTTGATATAAAATCCTTCATTATTCTTACGAGCAATCTCCTTGATTGATTTCTTCTGAAAACCGAGATCTTCAGGAGCAAGATTCGGAGAAATAAGGAATACAATACCAAGGTCACGGTCTGCTTCGGCTATTTCCGAGGCTCTACGCCGACATTCCAAGGCTGCATTGTAACATTTCTCCTGTGTCTTGTAATCTCCCCTTACAGCACATAATTTCGCTAAATCCTCGTATTTATCTGCATAATTAGACTCCCATACTTTGATAGATACATTATTGTCGATATTAAAGTAATTAATAGCGGCATAAATACGGGCTTTACAGGTTCGCTCATCAATATTGATTTGTTGCGAGGCATTAATTCTCTGTCGCAGCAACTTCGCTGCTCGAGTAATATTTCTCTCATACTCAAATATCTCAGCCGCCCACTGTAGCTGCTTTAAAAATAGCCGAATTTCTTCCGGGATTCCTGCACAACGTCCTGTCGTCAGGAATTCCGATATCAGATCGGGATGTATCTTATCAAGGGTATCTAATTGCGTCATATTATACTCCAAATAATTGTTTACGAAGGTCTAATTCGACACGTAAATTCTTACGTTCCTCTAGGGTATTGATGGCATCAATGTCACCATCTTCAGCTTTCTTCGCTAATTCTGCATCGATATTATATTCTCCTAAAGCACGGCCATTTTCATAGGCGTCATAATACACATCTCCAGTAAGGCCAACCCGGAGAATCAATGCCATTTTTTCCTTTCCACGTAGTCCGAGCAAGCTACAAATACGTTGTGGAGTGTACCCAAGTGCACCAAAAGTACGCACCTGGGATACATATTCCTCACCGATTAAAGTCGCTTTATCTATATCCGAAGTAGGTGTAAGCTCGTTTTTCATACAATAAGCTTTAAAGTATCTTCAGCGATAATCAACTCTCCCCCACGGATGAGTTGGACAGCCTGCTCCGGAAACATTGCTCTGTATCGAGATATAGTTGCAGAGACGTATCGAGGATCTATTTCCATCGCATAGCACACCCGGTCTGTTTGTTGACACGCCATGAGCGTAGAACCGGAACCTGAGAAGAAGTCCGCTACAATCTGTCCTGGCGAACTGGAGTTGCATATAGGATAAGCCATTAATGCAATAGGCTTCATTGTTGGATGAATAGCATTGCGTTGTGGTTTATCGAAGTTCCAAACAGTAGTTTGTTTTCGATCTGAATTCCAATAGTGACCGGCACCCGGCTTCCATCCGTAGAGGCAAGGTTCGTGTTGCCATTGGTAATCCTGACGTCCCATGACCATTGAGTTTTTCACCCACACGCAACATTGCGCTATTTTAAATCCTACCTTCCGGAGTGATGCACGGAAGTTCTCACCCTCACTATCAGCATGGAACACATAGTAAGAGCCACCCGGCTTCAAAATTGAGAACATTACCGTAAATACCTGTCGAAGGAAAGTAGCAAACAGATCGTTTTCCATTGAGTCATTCTGAATAGTCAGTTCATCCTCAGTCGCTCCCTGGTAGGCTACATTGTACGGAGGATCTGTAACAAGCAAGTCAGCGTATTGACCGTTCATCAGTGCAGACACATCAGCTTTGGTTCGGCAATCCCCACACATCAGACGATTATTTCCAAGTAACCAAACATCTCCAGGCTGAGCAAAAACGGTTCCTGGCAAATCTTCTTCTTCAGAAGGAATAGAAAAATCAATCGCATCTTCCTGTACATTTTCAGACTCATGCTCTTGTGCAAACAAGGGAGTCCCGATAGAATAATCAACGGCCTTGACCTCATAACCTAGATTAAAACGCTCCATTGTATCACCATCAATATTGTACTTTTTAAAAAGTAATGTATCGGGATTCTTTGTTGCAAACTCCGAGTTATACGCTGCAATTTCTTCTACAGCCTCTTTCTTATCTGCTGCAAAAATTGGTTCGTAGGGTATTTCAGGTATTGTGAATCCTGATTTACGTAACGCCAGTAATGCTTTACGCCGTTGATGAGCATCGATGATCCACAATTTTCCATCAGGATCCTTCCAGGCTTTGAATGCATACTTGAAACCACGGGTGATAATAAGCATCTGTAGTTTCGATAATTTATCAGGATCCGATTTCTTGAAATCCTCCTGAAGCTCTAAGAACGAATCCAGCGGGGCGGTCGGTAAACCACCCAAATTAAATACTTCTATTAGCTTTTCCATAATCTACTTTGATTCTTCGAGAATTGATTTAAATAAGCCCTCCCGGTCACGAAACCGGCGAAGGTGTTCTTTATCTTGCGCCCGTCTGTCTTTACGTTCCGGACGCTTTAGAAAGGATTCGTATCTACGAATATTGTCGGAGCAATTCTTATACCGGCGAAGGAATTCCAAGGGGTCAGACGCCCGTAAACGTTCCAATTCAGCCCTTTCAGACCGATGAACAATAAGCGGATGCTTGTACCGAAATACTCCAGTGTCGTTGTACGTTTGCAGCTCGGAGAATGCCAGTAAATTCCGAATTCGAAGTTCAGCCATGTCAACGACTGCGCCCCTGGTCGGTTTCTTATCTAGCAATTCATCGAGCTGCTTCATTTTCTTCCAAGTCACCACACGATCATTATACAGTATCGTGGCTATTTGGACGTTTTCGTCTTCGAGGTCTTCCCAGTCAATTTGCGGGTACTCTTCGTGCTTTTGCTTCTTGGAGCTACCTTGGTAGGTTCTTTTTTTTTCTCTTCTTCCAAGGCTTGTTCAGCCTGTTCCGCACGTTCTTCAGCTTCTGCTCTTGCGTCCTGCTCCGTCTCGAGTTCTTCCTTCAGTTCCTGGTTCTCTTGTTCCAAGACTTCAGCCTGGTCCTCCGCTTGTTCAGCACGTTCTTTCGCCTCTTGCTTTTCCTTTTCCTTAAGTTCCAACTCAGCTTGTTTTTCAACAATGTCGGCTTCAATCTCGAATGAGTTCTTTTCTTTAGGCTCCAGAGCCTTTCCAGTTTCCTCCTTAGATTTATCTTCCGGAGATTTATCTTCCGGCTTTGGGGCAGCTTCTGCAGCAGGAACTTCAGGTTCATATTCTCTACGATTCAACCGGATATCAGTCTTTGATTTTATATCCAACAATGTATAGAGAATATCATCCGCATAGCGTAGTGGGTTACGGGCAAACATCTTAAGTTTTGGATGTGCCGGGGCAGATGCCCGAAGCAGACGCAGATCCGCTTCGGCAGCCGCCGGATTACGCAACTCATTAAAGTATTTTGTTTTCTCTTTAAATCCGTACATAATTTATGCTGTTTGAATTCGACTTCCTGAAACTTCAATAAGAGTAGCCGGATCCAAGATTCGGAATGTGATGGAAGAGCCGGCCTTTGCTGTCCAGGTAACTCCATCTTCCAAAATAAATGTGGCACCATCCGCTATTGTCGCAGCCTTATCTGTACCAGTACCGGTTAGAGTGATATGCCTGCCTTTATCGTTATTCGTCAATCCCGAAACCGTCTCGATTGCATAAGTTGCAGCAGCACCATTCGGAATCTCGTAGGAGTTGCTTGTCGATTTAACAGCTAAGTCTTTAGTTCCTGCTGTATGCACTTCCGCCGGAGCCTTAACAATATCACCAACATATTTGTAATACTGAGTCACAGAGGTACGTTCAAAAGTGAAGGTTATATAACGGCCATCCTTATCATTCTTCGCTTCATAAGACTTCAAGACCATCGGTCTATCATATTCCCCTAATATATACCACTGATCCTCTCCGATCTCCTTAAACAATATCACAAACTTACCGCCGGCATGTTCCTCTATAAAGTTTAAGAGCTGATCTCGCATGCCACCCATAATCGCGACAAACTGATTTGTTCCACTTGTTGTAATATCACCTTTTTCCCCATTACCGACATAGGTTGGAATGTCGTGCGCTTCAAAATACTTCATATATTCCCCCGGAAGCATCGGAAGAGTGGCGACCTCACGATTGGCATTAGCCCTCGGAAATTTCACATCCGGATTGATTTGATGAACATCTATCAGATAAATCTTATAGGCAATATTAGAGCCATGTGTATTCTTGTCAGAAACATCTTCGACATTACCAATGGCCATCATGGAAGCAAGAGAAGTTCCTGAGAATCCTGTCATGCAAAACATTGAATGATCAGGATCCAGAAACATACCAACAACAAAAACAATGGCAAAAAGAAGTGCAAGAGATAAAAAGAGCTTTACCTGCATTTTACATGCATATTGATTCCCTTTTCTGTAAGGGTTACTATTTTTTTTAGCTTTCATAAAACATCAATTTTGTAGTTAAGAAAAAAGGGTGGGCAGAACTCCCACCCCTGAAAACAAACACCTATTAAAAACTGAAAACAACTATCTTACACCAGGAAGATTTGGTTGCAAATCTGCATTGATTGTACGTACACCACCGACACAGCGTTCCAGTTCACGGAAATTCCCCTTACTGTTCAGAAGAACAAGGATATAATCACCTTCTTCTGTCGGAGTATAAGCGGCAGTGATATCTGCGAATTTTCCAGTTTTGGAAATCTTGGAAGCATTAGTTTTGGAGCCACATTCAATAAGATATCCGACACCCGGTTTTGCATTTTTGATGTCAGTGATTACAGTGGCCTTTGTGTTTTCACCTGTAATTTGCCAAAAACCATCCTTTGCGTCAATTTCAGTGGCATCAACTGCAACATCAACGGAAGGCTTATTCATGAAAATTTGCTGCCATTCGAAGTTGTTTTGAACAAGTTCAGCACGTGTTTTGAAACGGCGTCCCAAGAAGGCAGCAGCCGTACCTTCCTTCCAGGTAGACCAACATTTTACCATTTCCATGTCATCCTTTGCTTTAAAGGCCATCATCTCTCCTGGAATGTATTCCAAGAACTGCAAATTGCCTGGAATATCAAGGAACATTAAGCAGCTTTGCCCCAAATAAGGCATCCATCGGATGTGGAGTTCGGTATCAGGAACAACATTCAGATAACTGTTAGGGCCAGTAAAATCAAGGTCTTTGCCGTACTTGGCCCGACAACCTTCCTTCCACCAAGTTTGATGCAAGCTATTCAGATAAATAACATGCTGATCTAGATCCATGTCTTCCGTGCATTTTTCAATAATGTCAGCCACGAACTCTTTTACTGCGTCGACCATGTTTTCCTTTGTATATGACCGATAAGAGTCATCGTCATGCAGCAAAATTTTATTTTCATGATAATACCGGAGCAATGTGTAGATAATACCCGTAGAAGCATTCAAGAAATGAGACGGAACACCCTTTTCCGGAGTAGCATAAACACCACGAACACGACGTTTATTCTGTTCTACTTGTGCTGTTTCCAAGGTATTGACAATACAATACTCAATCAAAGACCACTTAATAGGATCAGAGCCTTCCTTATTGAGATAACCGATGTACATTCTTTCCAACTTCTTCATTGGGCCGAATTTCATCTTAATCATAGCGTCATCAACATGTCCCATCTCGTTTTCGAGCTTCATGCCGCCTTTCCAAACTTCGCCTTCTTGCCAACCCTGAGAGACTTCATCGAAGAAAGTATTGAATACGAGGTCATGATCCTGCACGCCATATCTCACCGGGAAGAATTGAGTTAACTCACGTTTCTTCAGTACATGAGCGATCAATGCATCCTGACGACGAATTACATATTGATCACCGACTTTAGCATCGTCAACCCCCGAAAGGTCTGTTGAGAATTCACCTGTAGCAAGCTTTACCGGATCGAGCAGATGATTCTTATTCAGATATTCATAACGCCGAGCAAGAGATTTTGAGAAAACAGCCACCTCCTGAAAGAAAGCTTTCTCTTCGCCATCCTCTATATTAGTAGAGGAGTAATCAGGGTTTTCCGTAATCTTATTCCAACGTTTCGACATGTCAAACATAGGAGCTTCGATACCAAACAAATGTTTCGCAGTAGTGCCGGGACCATTGATTCTCATAGTTGCAGGAGTTCTTACCGCTGCAGATGGAGTATCGGCTGCAGTTTGATCGGACATTTGTTTCACTAAATTCTGTAATTCACCATTTTGCTTTACGACGCTCTTGGCTAACTCGATAACACCTTCCGGTGTAGCTTCAGGCTGATTAAGAGACTTTCCTTCCTTTTCAGCCGCATTATTAGCAACTGCGGGAGGAGTCACAACACCGGCTAAAAGCGATTGCAACTGATTCATTTCATCCTGGGACATTTGCTGTTGCTGTTGTGCCGAATCCGCCTCCATGTCTTCACGAAGATTTGCCTGAAATTCTTTCTGATAACGAGTAGCAATTGCTACAATATCTTCAGACGTCAATTGCTTAGCCGTTGCCTTATCTGACAGCTTCAGAAGTTGTAAGATCTTTCCTAATTTTTCTCTAAAGTTCATAATTAATTGATTGTTAAATTAGACATACTGATTTATTTTATTTCGAAGGGAAATGCTGTCCAGGTATTCCCGCCCACGCAAATTTGCATGGGCGATGGCTTCAGGAAGAGTCATTATGGAATCTATCAACCCTTTATCGATTGAATGTTGAGCATCAAAAGTTTCACCCTGGAACACAGGATCATCTTCAGGTAAATCGGCTAATTGGGGACGGGATGATTTTACTTCATTAAGAAATTGAATGGTAAGTGGATCTAAGACTTCTTCAACATATTGTTCCGGGTGTCCGGAACGCAAATCTTCGAATTTCTTATTTTTGAGCGGAGACAGACTCGATTTCTCTTGAATAAGTTTTATACCTAACTTTTCGTAATAAGCAGAAAAATCATAAAAGCTTATCATTGTACCAATGCAACCGACCTGATCGTTTTTCGTCAGCGCATGGATACCGGCAGCACTGTGACAAGCAATATAATAGCCGGCTGAAGCACAATATTGCTCAACCAAAACTTCTACAGGCTTCTTCAGCGAGCGCATTGTCTCTGATAACCGGTCTAGATACCAAGCCTCTCCCCCACCGGAATTCAAATGAAGAAAGTGCACGGATATGGAAGGATTGTTCTCTGCAGCAATTAAGTCTCTCTCGAATTGTTTAGAAGAGAAATACCAGGAAGAGCTAGATGTTATTGTTCCCCAAATTCGGTGATAAGCAATAGAACCTTCAGGTAGTTCCTCTGATAAGAAGTCATTAGTCAGCGTTATGCCCTGGAGCTCTGCTGTACATTCTATTTCTTCTTTAAGCCTGGCAACAGCCTTATCCACCTGTTCTTTGTAAGTTGGCGGTTCGGATAAAAAGAAAAAAGCTCCAGGCGATGGATTTTTTTGGTCCAAAACCGGAAAACACTCCATCATGGCAGCAGCATAAGCTTCCGCCGTGATGAAGAGTTTAGATGTAATAAGTAAGTTACGAAGAAATGTCCTATTCATTGTAGCGCATCTTTTCAGCGAAGGTAATCCGTGAAAAGAGAGCTAAGAAGGACCGTTTACGCACGGGAAAACGGGGAGCGGAGCATTTTACAAGAGATTTTTAGAGTTGCAGTATTCAGATTTGCAGATATGGAAACTAAAGCCGGGATATCTTCCGTCCCTATGGCAATATCATTCTCGGAAGAATCTCGAAAGTGAATAATAGCGTATCTTTCGCATTCAAACTCTTTCAATGTATCAATATCCGGTGTCTCGATTGTGATATCTTTGCTGCAATCGAATAATCTGCCGGAAGCAGAATCAGTATTAGAAGGAACTAGAGAAAAAGAATCAGCAAAAAAAACATACTCTTCTTTCTTCATTTTCCTGACCGGTTTCACCTTCAAAACTACAGATAACTCTTTCATAATTAGATAAATATTTGATTATTAATAAGTTCGCCATTTTTGCGCCATTTTTACCGCCATTTCCGGACAAAAAGGGTAGTTCGGTCGTTTATTTTTTAGCCGTTTTTTAACTTCTTTTTGTAATCCCTACGCTTCGCACGCTTACTTTGGTTTTCTCGCCATCGATAATAATTTTTAAGAAGTGCGTCTTCCGAGATAGAATCAATGCAAAATGAGCACATAAAATTATGTATCACTTCTATATTGTATTTCCTATTCACAATTACTTTATTCTCCTCCAACACCTGATGCAGTTCTAGATTAAACATACGCCGTATTTCCTTCTCTATGATTCTTACAGAATTAGGAGAAAGATAATTGTAAACCTTAGGATCCTTACCAATACGCCTTTCAGGTAGAATAAATATCAGATTCCCATCATCAATTGGTGATTGATTTCTTTGTCGTTTGGCCATTAAAGTCCAAATGATATGATAAAGGTCAGTGTTGTCCGGTATTCTGAATGCTTCTTCAGAACCATTATTATACTTTCCACGCATATATTCAGCCAAATATGGCTCAATATTAATACTCGTCGTAATCATATGTTTCCCTTTCAAATGATGTTTTTAAAATACTTTTTATCATTTTTGCTTCCAACCGTCCAACCGTCCAACAATCAACCTTTCAGCATACATATCTAATTAGTTTTCATGCAATTAAGTTTTTGAACATATAATAAAATCCTGTTGGATGGTGTCCTACATATCCAACATAAGGCTTTAAAGTGGCATTTTGTTGGACAACCGTCAATTTTATCCTGTTGGAATGTAGAAGATTACAAATCCAACACGTCCAACAGCGTCCTACAAAACAACAACATGTTGGATATATATATATTACTTTAATTAAATATATACTACTGTACTACAGGTTATTACATTTTAAAAAGTTTATGCCTGTTGGACGGTTGGACGGTTGGACGCTATATTCCGAAAATTATCTTTTCAAAATTACGCTTTCTTTGTTTGGTCTTTTTTTAATATAGGGGGTCCGGGGGATTGGCTATGATTATCAGAAATGATAGTACCGACTACATATTGAAAATGTCCGTTTTATTATAAAAGAATACTCCTCTACCGGCAGAGCTAGCAGAGGAGTATAAATCGGATAATACATCGAATTAGAATGGCAAAGGCTGTTTGGTTTCGTCAGTAGTTCCAAGGGATGATTCATTTGCGGAACGTTGCAAATCAATATCATACAATTCACGGAATATATCGTAATTCAAAGCAATACAACTCGAGTTCGTGAATCTCTTCTCCACCTTGCGAACCATAGTGTTATCCACGGAGACCGTATCATCACTATTGCCACTCTCTGTATATCCTCCTCGAGGGACTTCAACGACTTCGTACCAATTAAAGCGTCGGGCATGAACAAAGCCAAGATAACTGGAATGTGAACGAAGATTCTGCTCAATGGTGGATTGCGTTGAATCCTCCTTATTGTAAGAACTACGTGCGAATTGCGTATAGATGGCGCTCAAGCGCAAAAACAAAATTTTAGTACCTGCAGGAAAGGCAATCTCTTTTTTATCTCCACCGGGCATCTTTACCGTTATCTTGTCCGGAGTATCAATAACAAAATCTCTATTCTCTAAAATTGCTTTCGTATCAATCATTACGTCCATAGCCTTAAAGAAGGTAGCAAGTTTATCCGTTTTGCTAATGAGTTCAACCTGGGATTTGATTTTTGCAAAAGCGATTTTAAAAAATTCTTTGTAAGAAAATGGTAGTTTCATAGTTGTATATTTTTCAATTAAATTACATGTTGCAAGAAAAAGGGAAGCAGTTTTCATCAGACGATCAATCTCGCCGGCATTAAGCAGTTCCGTCTTTAGCTCATCATAGGCTTGCTGTTTAAGCGTTCGAAAATGTTCCATTACCAGGGGGCGAAGTTTCAATATCTCAAAAAGTACATTAGAGAGTCCTATCTTATCCGGATTCTCTATATCTTTGAGCTGATTGAACAAGTCTACGTCCTCTTTCGTACGATTTTTAGGCTTTGGGACCTCGCAAACTATAATACGGGACATTAGTGCATTATCATCACGTTGTGGCGTATCCTGCCCGCAAATGATAACCGGTGCGAAGATTTTCTCAATTTCAATATCTTTTCCTTGATTAGCCTTTCTTTTTTGGCGTCCCTCACCATCATAGACCGCTTGCTTTAAATACTGAAACATTTCATCTTTGATGTCCTTATTGTTGTATTCATCAAGTACTGCAGGAACATCTCTGAAAGAAGACAAGAGGGATGACAAAGCCGGTAGTGTTCCTGTATTCAAGTTAAAAATCGAGTTCTTTGGAGAAATGAACATTGACCGGATAGATATCGCAATCTGTGTCTTTCCTGAGGACATAGGTCCCATGAAGAAGGGGGCGGTAAACAAACGGTCAATACAATGTATGTTGCTTCTGAAGGCACACATGATCGTGAACAGAATCGCCCATTTTCCATTGTCATTTATCTTATAGACCCGATCCATTAAAGAAGCCCACTTCTCAAAAGTGCATTGTTTCTCTGCAGGAATATCCCGATAGACCAATTGTGAAACCAACTCATATTTATCAGATTGCCGACCAGAACCTGCATAAATAGTGGAGAACGCTGGCAGATAATAATTTTTTTTATTGTGAGTAACGACTCCAAGTTCATTCACCGGTTCAAAACGGGGTTGGCCATCAACGAGATGAAAAATACCATTTGAGAATGCGAAAAACATATTATCCTCACGTCGCAAAGCCCCATCCAGTTGTTGGTTTCCATAAGTCATCACTTCTGAGCATGTTATAAAGTGCCGGGACATATATTCGCGAATCTTAGTCCAGTGTTTTTCTTCTCCGGACGTGAAGTTTACAGCCTCTAGTTGTATTAGTTCTTCTTCGATAGTTGCCTTTTTCAAAAGTGCCCTGGAAGGAACTTCAATATAAAGAGGATTCTTGTAGTATCTCCGATTTATCTTGAGTACTCGCTTATTGGCTTCCTTGTCATCTGAATAGATATGAAGTAAGGGAGTCATGAAGAAATCGGCTATCTGTTGATGTCCGCCTTTCTCTTGCCGGAACATATAGCATACAGGTTCTCCGTCTTTATTCAACTTTGGATAGAATCCGCATTGACGATACATTTCATTGTATTCCGGATTGTCATCTACATATCCTGGTAACTCGTTCGGATCATAATCTTCGTCATCATCATCTGTACGTTGAGCATTGATGGCCATGCGGGACTTTCTCTTAGCTAAATAGGGCTTTAAGATTTCATTAAAGTCGGTTTTACTAAGCGAAAGATTATCATAGAAATATTTAGCGTTAACCACTCGAACTGAGTCTTCAGCATAACTGATCAAGTCAGCGCAACGTTCAATGAAGGGGGTTTTTTCTCCAAAATAAGGAGCCAGGAACAAGCCATGCAAATATACATAGTATTTTATGAAAGTATAAGTTTTATCCGCACGCTGCTCATCCCGGTCGTAACCCTCCTCATCCTCTATAACTTCCTGTTCTTGATCCTTTGCGGCAACAGTCACCGTTATATTTGTCAGACCGGCACGATAAAGCATTGTTAATGCTGAAAGATAATCCGATTCATCCCCATCTCTATTTATAGAAATCCCCTGGCTATCCGTTGTAAAAAAGGCACATTCCCGACGTATTGCTTGAACATCTGTCGCAGACGGGATTCCATGCAGGAGAATAACAGGAGCGTCTCCATATAATTTCAGGAACAAATCAAAATTCGGTGTAAGTACACATGGTTCACCTTCTCGACGTACTTCCTGTATTTGTTCAAGACCATAGACGCCTGGTTTCATTCCTTCAATCCTAGGAGCATCCTTCACATTCCGGACAACATCACGTATCTTACGTTCTATAATTTCTGTCGTAATCTCAAACTTAGCGGATATCTTCCTTACATAGTTCAACCGCAAGGTTTCAGAAGAGATACAGCCTATTAAATTGCAAATCGTATTCAGTGCCTGTTCCTTCGATTCCGGGTTATCAAAGTCTTTTGCAAAAATATCTGCAAAGTAACTGGCGAAATCGATTCGCCGGTTCATTAGCCATTTCGCAGTATTTTCTTTTTCTTCAGTAGCTATATTGTCCGGGTCCTTTCCATCGGGAAGGCGAACACACTGTACGGTTATCCCCGCCTTTAGAAGCAACTCGCAATTCCTTAGTGAAGCTTTTAGGCCAGCATCGTCCGAATCATACACAAGGGTTATATTAGGGGTAAACCTGGATATTAGCTTGACTTGCTCCGGAGTGAGTGAAGTCCCTGAGCCGGCAATCGTATTTTCGACACCTACTGCATGCATAGACAGAACATCGAATTGTCCTTCTACTAAATACACGTTATTCAGACGCCCTATTGCCCCTCTTGCCTGCAAAAGCCCAAAGATTTGAGAACCCTTTTTGAAGACTGGAGTATCACCGGTATTATGATATTTACCCGCTTTCTCTTTAGGAATTATATATCGTCCGGAAAAGCCGGTTACATTGCCATGCAGGTCAAAAAAAGGAAATATTATCCGGTCACGGAAGTTATCATAAACCCTTCCAGTTTCAGATTCTTTTAAAACATCGACCTTTGTCAATACAGCTCTAGAATAACCTGCCTTTAGCATTTCTTGAGTCGCCAAATTCCCTTCAGGAGCATATCCGAGCGCAAAGTCTTTAATAACCTTATCCGTCAACCGAAATCCACGTTCGAAGAGGTATTCTTGCGCTTCAGGAAGATGTTTTTGAAAGAATTTGACCGTTCCTTTTAACGCAACACGCATCGCCTCGAGCTCCCTCGCTTTGTGCATTTCAGCATCAGTTAGCTCTCGATGTTCTATTTCAATACCGGCCTTCCTTGCACACCATTCTGCAGCTTCAGCGAATGACATGTTCTCATGTTCCTGGAGGAACTGAATAACATCCCCTTTATGATCACAAACGAAACATTTATAAGTTTGCCTACTCGGGCTAACAAACATCGAAGGGTGACTGTCACTGTGAAAAGGGCAAACGCCAACGAAATTTGAACCACTTCTTCTTAGAGAGACGAATTCAGAAATAACATCGACAATATTCAATGCTGATTTAATTCGTTCTATTTCCTCTTTTCCTATCATAATTATTATTCATTAAACATACTTAATTGCCTAGCCTCGAACGCTTCCTGGAGTGTTAGTCCAAAATATTCGGATAGTGCAATATATTCTTGTTGTGTAACCTGTTTGCGACCATAATAGATATCCCAAAACCGCATTTGATTAATGTTCACTTCGTGATAAAATTCCCTCGTTGGAGAAAAATTCTCCGGATGCCGGAACTTAAGACGTAACATCTCCTGTACTAGATTACGCTTTACCGTTTGGCCGACAACTATCTTTTTGCGATGCATAAATAACTGAACTGCCAATGGTGACCGACCAACATGCCTGGCCATCTCTTCCAATGTCTTTTTACCTGCGTTTTCCCGCACATAATTTTCCTCTTCTTGCAGCCATTTCCCGTTGTTCATACGATTCTTTCCTCCATACTTGGGTAAAATTTTCATTAAACTCATATTCCGGATGTCTGTATATATAAAGACAGCAGAATTTTATAAATAATTCCTGATCATCTGACGATACGTCCGATACATCATAATACCTGTTGATTCCTAATTTGTCAAGTGCTGTATTCACACGAGCTTCAAATTTGAAGAATTCTTCCGGACCTAGAAGAGACAAATATTGATATATCCAAATCCAATTAACAATCTTGTATTTCTCCAGGCTTTCTTCCATATTTATTGCATTTTTCTTTCAGTATCTTTCTGCTTATTAAACTCTATGATTGTAAGTAAAGGCAAGTCAAATCGACGCTGACGAACATTAGACTGCAAAGAGAAACATCGGCCAACAGCATCCCATCTAAACTTTTTTTCTTCAATAACCGTCTGCCGACTTCCGGAGATGGTCACTTTCTTTGGGATCTTGACTCTCCCTTCTATCTTTCGAACCGACTGAGAATTATTCTCCTGCAACACTTTGTCAATGATATACCCACATGAGGTCATGGCCAGTTCAAAAACATCTTTTGTGTACATTTTTAAAATAGTTTTATTGTTAAATAGAATAGTAAAATCCCGGTTATATTACCAAGGTAATCCGCAAGTAAATCCCACCAACACCAATGGTTCCCAGGTGCATTTTTATCACCATATTCCTTCCCTAAACTCAATCCGGACGCATTGAAGAAACCGGAATAAGCAGCACAGCTTTCGTCTTGAGTATAACAGTAAACTAAAAGAGCAGTGAAATAACTTACAATCAAGTTCACCAAATAGTGCTGCAGTTTATCTTTTTGAATTTTAATCATTACTATTTTCCTTTTTTATTGATTTATTACGAGAAAAACCAGTCACCACTTTTCTTTTATAAGGTTTTTCATCTGTTTTTCCCGATTCTTTTTTCTTAAGACCATATTTGCAGTCCCAATAGTAGCACAACGTATCTTTCGTGCCCAAAACAATCAGAATAGCGATCACAGTCAAGCAAATCCATGCAAATTTTCCCATATTTTTATGAATTTAGAATTACTGTATTTTGTCTAAAACCCACATTGTCAGTATCGTTCTTTGTGGGGTGACAAAAAAGACTTCTTTCCGAAAAATGAATCGGAAAGTTGTATTAGGACTATAGGCAACATATCTGTCAGTCTCGACTTCCACTGGCGACGGTAGTCTTTTTACTACTTCGTCAAAAATTTGTTGGTTCATTACTGATTTGAGAATTATTTAAAAACCTTCTCCGCTTCTTCTATTAACTCCTGCATGTATCCGACAGAAGGAGCACAACCTTTCTCTATTTTAGCAATTTTCTGACAAAACTTGATAGCCTTAGCGATTATTCTGTCAGCTTTCATTTTATCTTTGATATGTTCCGGCAAAGCGTCTTGAGCTGCTTTGTCGAACGTAATACACTTAGTCTTATCCATACTCATACTTACAATATATCACATAAAAAATTCACAATCATAGGCATCTATGCTACCATCAAAATCAACCCTAATACAGAGAGAACCACACATTGGGAAAGGTTCTTCACTTAGTACTGTGCCAACAATACCACGATGTTGATGGAGTACGGCATCTCCTTTCTTCATTCTTTCAAGACGCCGCTTAAAAACATCACTGGTAAACACCTTGATTGTTTTGCTATCATATTCATAATACACGAGCCCTGTATCTAATCCTTTTACCAATTTCAATACAGTTTCCTCTACCTTTGCCCTGCTGAAGATATATTCAGTTGTAAGCTTCTGAAGCTTCACATCCGGGAACTTCTTTTTTAAATTGCTTTTGTTCATTTCTAAATTGAATTGAGGGTTAATACTTCTTCCCGTGCATCTTTTCGCGGTATTGGTTATACTTCATTTTCTGCTCGATGTGCCAAAATAGATCGAAATTAAGGTACTTGGCAAAACCAAAGAGTGAAAATATCATATCATTAATAGTAGTAGGAAAATCAAATAAATCCTCATATCTTACGGGAAGTGTAGATATTGCATATATGGTTTCCGTGAATGTTTCACTGGCACAAGAGTCAGCAGAATCATCTATAGCTTCAGAATTAATGTCCTGCATTGCAGATTTAAGGTTTATATTCCGAAGTCCAGCCAAGTCAAGCAAACGAATAACAGCATCGGCTAACTCTTCCTCGATTGACCCTTTTATAGTTTCATCGTACACAACTTCGTACCCACGCTCTTTGGAAATATCAGAGTCTAACCCTTGACATATGCGACTGTTCGCAATCTTCTTTTTGAACCAATCAACATTAGCACGTCTACCTCTTCTATCTGCTTCCACAGCTTCCATGAGTTCAGATATTACAAGGCAAAGAAGATGTTTATTACTCAACTCCTGATTATGAAAACCATGCTCACAAGCGATTTTATATGCTTTATCCCGTAATTCGTTTAAATTCATTTTATTCATATCTTTATTGTTTTACTCTAAAGTTAGTTTCGCATATTCAATATTAGTAATCTCCCTACAGTCTTTTGGGATATTACATTTCCAATCACTTTCTACTATAAAGATGTATATTCCTGGAGAAGTAAGGTAGAATCCTGCCTGATTGAAAAAATTGTCATTACCTATAATTTCGTCCAGTTCATCACGTCTTATTTGCATTTTCTCCAAATCTTTGAAGTCATTCAATACATCTTTATTCTTACTACGTTTCCTAGGATAATAGGCATTGCAGAGGTCTTTTACTTCCTTCCAAATTGTCATATCCGGTTCTTCCTTGAACTCGACAGCATCTACACTCTTGTAATAGCATGATAAAGTCCATATTTTTCCAAAGCCGTATTTCTTACGTAGAATTTTCAGTTGTTCATCAAACTTGCCGGCTCGATCAAGTATAGCCTTTATTTTAAGCCCTGTATTTGAATCTCTATTAGTTTTATAATATCTTTCCATATTCCTTTTTAATCTTTTTAGAATCAACTAATATGTATCAAGACAAATCCTTGAGGTAAGCCAATCCTGGCCATTCCTACAGAGATGGAGTTTGAAGTATATACTCCTTCTTCATTCGTCAATTCGACCAAGCCGGAAATTCCGTCAATAACTGGAATATCGAGATATTTAGAAATCAAATTTGCTAACTGAGTCTTTCCAACTCCTTGTTTACCTACTATCAATATTTTTTTTGTTTTCATATTTGATTTATTTTTTACTATTCAACCAAGCTAAAGCAGTCTGCAAACTGCCGGTATAATCTGCATCATAAATATAAGAAATCTCTTCACCTTTCTGATATTCCCGGTTATTGTCCGTTTCTCCTAGAATAAACTCCATATTGGGAGTTCCTAACTTAAACACGCCTACACAGTAGGTAATACCTTCACGTTTCTTGCTCTTTTTGAGAGCTAGAAGAAAAATTCCTTGTTTTTCTGAATCCATAATATTACTTTTTTCTAGTTTATACAAAGTCTTGTAATTGCATCTTAAGCTGCTGCTTAGATTGAAAAATCCGGCTCTGAACTGTTCCCAGGGGAAGGTTCAGCTTTTCAGCAATTTCCCTATATTTAAATCCGGAAATATGTAAGATAAAAGGTTCTTTTTGCCATGCAGGTAGCAAATCCAACACCTGAAGTATTTCCGAAGTATCAGAGGAGCTATCAACAGCAGAATCATAAAGAGAAGATACTAGCATAGAATTGGACATTGTTTCAAAATAGGCTCTTTCACGCATTAATTTCCGATATTGATTGGTAAACAAATTGCGCATAATCGTATGGCACCAAGCGGAAAAATTAGTATTAGGAGTATATAAATCCTCATGATTCAATATTGCAAGCGAAGTTTCCTGAAGCAGATCACGAGCTGCATCCGAATTGGCGGTCAATCGATATGCAAATTGATACAGCTTCCCTTGAAGAGCAATTAAATTTTGAGTAAAATTATGAGTATTCATAACACACCTCCTTCAAATGGTCCGAAAAGCTCATCGAAAGCATTATCCATTAGCGGGGAAAACGCAGGGTAAAAACTATCCGGATATACAAATAAGACTTCAATTAGCCCATCTTTCGTTTCACCTTCATCTATTTCAATCGGAAGCTGTTCCTTTGCTACTCTTTCTTTGAGATAGTTCAAGAGTTTTGGATTTAACAATCGCTTTGTTTTCATATAGTGCTATTTTTTTATGTTGGTCAGATAATAATTTACCATCTGACCAAAAGTTTTTAAATTCAACTTAGATTTTATATTCTCACGATGACGGTTTACTGTAGCTGTTGAAATTGATAATTCATTTGCTATTTCAGCAGCCTGTAAACCTTCCGCTATCAAGCCTAATATTTCAAGCTCACGAACAGATAACTTTGAGTCCAATTGAGGTTTACAAATAACTCCCTCATCTTGACATTCGCCTCGAAGAGGACAGCGAACTTCTTCGAATTGAAAAGAACCATTTCGATCAATGTCATAATTTTGTTGATCATACTCACCAAAATTACACCGGGCAAATCGATGAACTATTTTGTATTCAAAATGCAAGCGATTTTTTTCACTCTTTGAATAAAGCTCACTCAACCTTCTAAATGCAATCGGATACCTATCTCTGATAGCAATAAAGAAAGCTAAAATCAAATCACGGTCCAATTCTTCCAATTTACGAACAGCTTGATTACATTCCTTTACCATAACCTCTCCGTCAGGAGTAGCATAAAATTCGATATTACTTAGGATCATAGTCCGCATCCTTTCTCTTCAGGTGGAAAAAGTTCGTCTAATTTCACTCCAAGAAACTCGGCAATCAATTTTTGCTTAACTAATGGTGGGCGAGCTTTACCTGCTATCCACCGGTACACCGACGTAGTAGTTGAGCATGTCAAATCAGCAATCTGTTTTATTGTATCCGTCTGCTGATTCGGAAGACTTTGCATATACTTACTAAATACCATAATTGATAAATTTTTAATTGATACTAATGTTATTACAAGATGTTTTATTAACTTCGTGGTGTCGTTTTTGTAACACGATGCAAATATGAGCAAATAATAGCATTACTCCAAGTTTTATTGCTATTATTTGCTGATATTTTAATAAATATTTATTTAATGGCTGATTTTAAGGCATTTAGGAAAGATAACAAATTAACCCAAAAAGAAGCAGCTGCTTATTTTGAGTGTACACAGGGGTTCATATCACAGATAGAACGTGGTGAACGCCCTATTCCTGATGTTTTTTTCGACAAAATAATAGCAGATAATAGCATAAACAAACAAAACATGAAGCAACCTGATTCTAATCCAAAGGAAAACAAAGACAGTAAAATGATTCCCTTTGAGATATTAGAGATGATAAATAAAGAGAGGGAGAGATTTGACAAAGAGCGAGACAGGATGCTTAATCAGCTTGATGAGGTGTTGGCACAACAAAAAAAACTTATTGATACCATCAGTTCTCAAGCAGAACTTCTTAAAAAAGTCAATGCCCATCCGGAAAGCAATGCAGAATGTGCAGATGTAAGCGGATCAGATTTGGTGAGATAACATATATAGTTTCAAAATACTAATTACAATACAATAAATATGATGTACATTATGACAGCCGATAATAAAAAAAACATTCCGTTACCCGGGACGAAATCGGGACGAGAAGGCTTTAGTTGTGAGCTTTTACATACTGTAACTATTTAATAATCAGCTGCCCTTGCGACGGAATATTTGCGCGATAATTCACCTCATTCCGACAAAATAAAGGGTAGCTTTCTGGATTACAGTAAGTTACCCTTTAATTTTATTTAGTCGCCGGGACGAAATCGGGACGGCAATGCAAGAAAACACCAACCTATTATATCATGAGAAACAGGATTTATCTCTTTACAGTAGCAGTAGCTTCTTTTATGTGCATCAGTTGTACAAAGACTCAAACCACTCTTTCGGAAAATGAAAAGGCAGTCAATCCTCCTATCATGGGATGGAGTTCATGGAATGCGTTTCGTGTAGACATCAGTGAAGACATTATCAAACACCAGGCTGACCTAATGGTGGAAAAAGGCTTGAAAGATGTCGGATATCATTATGTCAATGTTGATGATGGCTATTTCGGAAAACGTGACGACAACGGAATAATGCTTGCAAATGAAAAACGGTTTCCGAACGGCATGAAACCGGTGGCGGATCATATTCACAGCCTGGGAATGAAAGCCGGCCTTTATACCGATGCGGGTAATAGTACGTGCGGTTCCATGTGGGACAATGACACTGCAGGTATAGGAGCAGGTATCTACGGGCATGAACCACAAGACGCCCAATTATACTTTGGCGACTGGGGTTTCGACTTTATCAAAATTGACTATTGCGGAGGAGATGCGCTGGGACTTAATGAAAAGGAACGCTACACTTCAATCCGGAACAGTATAGACAAAGTGAACAAAGATGCTTCCATCAATATCTGCCGATGGGCCTTCCCGGGTACTTGGGCCAAAGACGCAGCAACCTCCTGGCGTATCAGCGGTGATATTAACGCACATTGGGGCTCATTAAGATATGTAGTCGGCAAGAATCTTTACCTGTCTGCCTATGCCGGCAACGGACATTACAATGACATGGATATGATGGTTATCGGATTCCGTAACGACAGCAAAGTGGGCGGACAAGGTCTTACCCCGACAGAAGAAGAAGCTCATTTCGGTTTATGGTGTATCATGAGCTCTCCTTTGCTTATTGGATGTAACCTGGAAAACATACCGGAATCTTCTCTCGAACTGCTGAAAAACAAAGAATTGATTGCCCTCAACCAAGACCCGCTAGGTTTGCAGGCATACGTAGCGCAACATGAAAATGAAGGTTATGTACTTGTGAAAGATATTGAGCAGAAACGTGGAAACGTACGTGCTGTGGCTCTCTACAATCCTTCCGATACCGTATGCAGTTTCTCCGTCCCGTTCTCTTCATTGGAATTTGGAGGAAACGTAAAAGTACGTGATCTCGTAAAACATAACGATTTAGGCAGCTTCTCCGGCACATTCGAACAAACGCTTCCGGCACACAGTGCCATGTTCCTCCGTATGGAAGGCGAAACCCGTCTGGAACCGACTCTGTACGAAGCAGAATGGGCTTACTTGCCTCTTTTCAATGACCTAGGTAAAAATCCTAAAGGTATTCTTTATGCCAATGACAAAGAAGCTTCCGGCAAAATGAAAGTAGGTTTCCTGGGTGGACAACCGGAAAATTATGCCGAATGGAAGGAAGTGTATAGCGAAGATGGCGGACGCTACAACATGACTATCCATTACTCATACGGTAAAGGACGCCAAATAGAACTGGATGTCAACGGCATTATTACCAAAATAGATTCTTTGGGAGAGGATAATAACCATAACGAAATCACAGTTCCCGTTGAACTAAAAGCAGGATATAACACCATTCGCATGGGTAATAGTTACAACTGGGCACCGGATATCGATTGTTTCACTCTGACAAAAGCATTGTAATTTGACGATATAACTCTCAATATTAAAAGGAGCAACAATGGAATAAAGATGCCCCCAAAAAAAAAATTATCTCACTTTTAGAAGGCACTTTAAAAGCCGTTATTGCTCCTTTTTAGTTTAGCTACTGTCTAGTAATTCGTATTATATTTTATATCTTCATACCTATTGCCACTTATTCGGGCGTTATCGTAATCTCCGCCTTTTCCCTTACATTCACCTGTAACCGTGCATCTTTCTTCAGAGGTGTCCACACTACCCGCTTACATTCTCCTTTTTGCAAATCGTTAGAATGATGATTGCTACCACTTAGATATTCCGTTCCCAGTTCCGTATTCTCAAAGGTCCAGTTCCATACACCGTCCAAGTTCAGATAGAAATTCTCAATCTTACTATTTTTTGCATGAAACGACAATCCATTTCCCTGAATATCCAACGAACGAAGCCGGCAAGAATCAAGAGACATGTCATAACGGTTGCCACGGACAAATAATGAATCCGTTTGCACATCCTTCAAATTCAATTTCACACTTTCCGTGTTAGCAATTATAGTAGTCAGCGAATCCACCACCAGATTCACATGAAGCCCATACATAAAAATGTGATCTTTGTGCTGAAGCTTTTCAGGAATGTTATTCACATTCAAATCTAACTCCATCAATAAGGTATCATTTTTTTGAGTAACCTTCAAAAACTTCCCTTTCGGATACGAAATTTCTTCTTTTCCCGATGACGCATCAGAAGAAGATATGTCCATTTCACCACTTACAAACACGCGTTTCGTCTCAGGAACTCCGTCCTGACTTGTGAAAACATTAATCACATGTATGCCATTCAACTCCATTTGGGTCTGCTCATCACCTACAAAGATTCCATCTTCCCGATAGGGTTTCCCCGACATAGATATGAAAATAACAGTTGCCACAATTATAAGCAACCCGGAAACGAGAAGGCCCATAAATATATACGTAGTACGTTTCATAATATTCCGTCTTTTTTTATTTCTGCTTTTTTATAAACTCATGATACATTGTCTCTATTTCTTTTATCGGTATATCAAGCGTATACAGCTGACGAAAGAAATAGTCCAGTTCTTCCTTCAGAAAAGTATTTTTACGAAGAGAATGAATCAGCTCTTTTGCTCCCGAAGCCACAAAATATCCAATGCCCCGTTTATTATAGATAATATTCTGTACCTGAAGATAATCAAAGGAACGCATCACCGTATTCGCATTCACCTCCACAATGGCAGCATACTCCCTGACAGAAGGAATCCGCTCCTCTTCCGGATACTGCCCCAGCAATATCTCATCACAGATCCTATCTGCAATTTGTAAATAAATAGCTTTACTTTCTTTAAAATTCATAGGCTAAGGTATTACATTCTATTAACAATTTCAGATTCCTTAAAGCGGAAATAGGCCAATGTCCAGTTCATCAATGTAAAGAATATGCCAACAACAATCATAATACTCATAGCCGTATCTTCCGACATTCCAGTGAACACATTTTCCGAATAATAGTTGCCATTCTCCAAGAACATTTTGCTCATAAAAACAGCAAGTAAGAAATATACGATAGCAATAACCGTTCCCGATGCAAATGTTTTCAGGAACGAATTTTTAGGCCAAATAGAACTACCTAATACGAATAAGGATTGCACAAAGAAATAGGCTGATAACAGGGCTCCAAATTGTAACCCGGTCCGACATAATGTATAATAAGTCTTTCTTTCTCCAACCAGATGCGACAAGTCGACAGGAATGATAAAGTCCTTCTCCTCCGGATAAGCCAAAGAATAGATAATAAAACGTGTATAATCCGCCAGTTTATAAGAAATCAGGAAAATGACCAGGAACACAACCGTAAAAACAAACCACCGGGAGAAAAACTTCTCGAAAGGAGTTGCCGGAACCATTAACATGGAAGTACGGCTCGTTTTCGTTTTCATCTTTTCCATTGTAAACGAAGCGCTCAAACAACCAAATCCCCACAAAGACCAGATAAAAACGACTAACAAGAATGTCCATGCAGGATCTTCGATCTGACCTGAATGCCAATATCTATACTCAAAATATCCGTTCCAAACCATTACTACTGCCATCACTCCATACATCAACACCATACGAAGCACATTCGATCTCCAATTCTCTACCATCTCCTTACGGCAAAGATTCATAAAACGAGGCAAACTGAAAAAAGTATCTTTTATCATCGTCTTTTATTTTTGAGTGTGAAACAATCGGGCTATCTCTTCAGGAGCAGCCAACGTAGCATTAAAAAGAAGTTCCAGATTTAATTCCGATTCTTCCTGTTCTTCGTTAGGAAGTATCAGGTAATTCCCCTGAATAGTAGGGATTGCGAAAAGAGCATTTTTCGCCAGTTCCCGATTGTCACTCTCCACAAAGAAAAGTTTGTCGCAAATATTACTTGTAGATTCATCCAGCAACACACGGCTGTCATCCATAATCAATACATGATCGAGCACCTTATCAATGTCACGAACCTGATGCGTAGAAATTACAATCGTCTTATCATCCGACATGCCCGATGCGATAAACTTACGGAACTGACTTTTACCGGGAATATCCAGCCCGTTTGTCGGCTCGTCCATCAACAAAAGAGAAGTGTTTGTAGCAAGCGCAAAGCTCATGAATACTTTCTTTTTCTGTCCCATAGAAAGTGATCCGAGATCAATATCTATATCCATTTCAAAATAATGGAGATATTTAATCATCTCCTCCTTGCTGAAACGGGGATAAAAAGGACTGTTCAACTCCACATAGCTAACCAGAGAGACTGAAGGTAATTCAAACTCTTCGGGAACTAAAAACATATCCTGCAAAGTAACCGGTAACCGACGGCGCACATCTGTATCGTGAAACACCACTTTGCCGTTTTTAGGAGTCAATAACCCGGACATCAGATAGAGAAGAGTAGACTTTCCCGCGCCATTCTTTCCCAACAGTCCATATACCCTGCCGGACTCGAACGAAAGCGAAAAATCATGTAATACCGCACGCTTCGATTTACGATAAGTAAATGAAAGATTTTCTACTGTAATCATAGCATTTCTGTTTAATGAACAATGTTTCTTAGTGTATTAGTGTAATAGTACACAGCAAATGTAGACAATCTTTTGAATATTCCAATAGAAAAGGAGAAAAAAGTGCAAAAAAAAGGAGGAGCTAAGATCACTCTCCACTCCTCCTGTCACGACAAACAACTAAAATTATTCACTATTTGATGCCGTCCAATGCCCTTTTAGCAGTAGCATTAGCGGGGTCTATAGCCAGAATTTTATTCCAGTATTCTATGGATTTATCTTTATTAGCCTTTGCTTCGGCCTTCAATGCCGGATTCTCGATCGCTAACAAATAGTAATATCCAAGATAACTGTAACATTCAACCAAAGCTGAATTGTAATGAGGATCATTTTTGCTTTCCAATAAAGCAGCCACTTCCTCATAGAAAGGTTTCGCAAGTCCTTGAGTGGTTTCAGGGTCCAGTGCTGAATTGGCACGAGCTCTCCAGAAGTTACCCAAGTAGCTGTCCGGTGCCGCTTCCGCAATTGCATGGAAAACAGAATCGGCGGACATCAACGCCTGCTTGCGTTCTTCAACAGTGATTGTCAATGAATCAGGTTGCGTACCAGCACCGTAATAAAGTCTACCAACCTGAAACTGTAAGTCCGGAGTCTGTTTTTCTTTATCAAGGGATGCATAATATTTCTGGTAAGCACTGATTGCTTTTTTATAATCATTCTTCTGTTCGTAAGCAGAAGAGATATTTTTATATAAATCCGTCTTAGTCGGATCCATCTTTACCGCTTTCTCATATTGTATTACTGCATCATCATATTTTTTCAGACTTTCCAGCAAGTGTCCATAATACATATAATCCAAATAAGAATAATCGGCTTTTTCACATTCATTGAAGAAGATGTCCGCTGCCTTTATCGCTTCATCAAAACGCTTCAAGTCAGTATAGTTATACATTGCCAAACGGTTGAACGCAGCATGATGGGCATTCTTTTGCAATCCCATATTAGCCACTTCGAGCGATTTCTCAAAATCATGGTTCAAAAATAAAGCAAACGCATACTTCACCAAATCTTCTTCCGTAGCAGTAGGCCCCATTGCAAAATTCGCATAAGCTTCTGCCGCTTTACTAAAATCATTTTTTAAATAATAAATCTCGGCTAGTTTTTTGTCTACGGCTGTGTTGGACGGTTCCAGGGCTTTCAATTGGTTCAGCTTTTCAATAGCAAGACTTGCATTGGCTGATTTATAAACATCTGCATATTTCAGATAAGCTTCCGTGCATTTCGGATCGAAATAAATCGCTTCTTCATATTTTTGGGAAGCGAGACCCGCATTTTTCTGTTTCATGGCGATATTTCCCTCCAATACAGAAGCAAGAGCTGATTTACCATTCGCTTTTCTGGCAAGAGTTGCATATTCTTGCGCTTCGGGAAGTTTGTCAGCATCCAGATACACATTTCCGATAGCTACCAAAAGTTCCACATTCTTTTTATTCTTTCCTTTAATCAGATGCTCGGCTTCTTCAGCAGCTTGTGCCGGATTCGTCTGAATAGTTCCTTTCAATTTTGCAACTTCCGCCTGCCATTCGGCATCGGTTGATTGCGCACAGAGCGACCCAACAGCTATAAACGCTCCAGCTAAAAACATTTGTACTCGTTTCATGATAGTCTCTAATTTTAGTTATTATTCGTCTTTCACGTGGACAATACGCACCGGCTGTGTAGCCGGAACAAGTCCGGATTTTAATATAATCCGCTGCCCCTTGTCGGATGTCATAAAAGAAGCAAATCCCCAGGGCAGCCCACTGCGAGGATCGTTCAGTAATGCATAGATGGATCGTGCCAGCGGATA